>Ga0213824_1000381_pt1 | contig 35211 bp, 33 predicted proteins | sample MC6MC0906MG_FD_179892 | JGI IMG/M metagenome (GOLD analysis project Ga0213824, IMG submission 179892) | Enriched soil aggregate microbial communities from Iowa State University, Ames, United States - MC6-MC0906-MG | ecosystem: Environmental > Terrestrial > Soil > Unclassified | place: USA: Iowa...
GGGCGGTGTCTTAACCACTTGACCAACGGGCCAGTATGTATGGCAGAGAAGAAGGGATTCGAACCCTCGCACCGCGTTAGCGATCTACTCCCTTAGCAGGGGAGCCCCTTGAGCCACTTGGGTACTTCTCTGTATGGCTCCGCAGGTAGGACTCGAACCTACGACCGATCGGTTAACAGCCGATAGCTCTACCACTGAGCTACTGCGGAATAATGAAGACAATTTGTATCTTATAAAAATTATCACCGTAAGTCAAGAGGTTTTTTCACAACATCTTATGCAAACGTGACATGTTTATAATATACTGGATTGCGTTTTCACTGTCAAGATGTTTTCACTACCAGTTTTAGTTGCCCTCTACACTTTCCACATACATATCTTTGTGTATTTATTTGACGCCCTCTTACATATTGAAGTGAGCATCCCGTACATTCATACGTATAAACTTTTGTTTCCTTCTTCTCTTCATTAATCATTCGTTTACAAAAACGGGGTGCGCCTACCTTCTTTAATAACTCACGAAAATCTCTATCTCGGTGCTTATACCCTTTTCCTGTGATATGTAAGTGATAATGACAAAGTTCATGTTTAACAATACCGACTAAATCTTCTTTACCATACATTTCGTAATATCGATAATTCAGTTCTATATTATGAGTATTCAATAGATAGCGCCCACCAGTTGTACGTAACCTACTATTAAACATCGCTTTATGTAAAAACGGCATCCCAAAGTATTGTAACGATACCTCTTCCACTAACCTCTGAATTTCTTGCTCATCCATTCCTCATTCCTCCTAATCAAAAAAATATTTTTACACTTTTCTCCCTTCCTATACATATATTAAATAGTACATATACCCATCCTCATTCAAGAAGCGTGATTTCTAAAAATAAAGCATTGATAGAAATCCACTCACCAACCTCTCATCAATATTTCTTTAACTAATTAAGAAGAGATGTTTGAGAGCAGGATTAAACAAGGAGGGATTCCTATGCCTACGTGGCTAAAGAAACAAATGCAACGTGCATACTTCGAAAAAAACCGGTATCAAATCAAATTACTAAATGAATGCTGGTTTTATTATAGTAAAATACATCAAAGCTCATAATCAACGAAACTTTCCTACCCATAAAAAGAGAGCAGTTTCATCTGCTCTCTTTACTTACTATTCAATTGGTAACATCGATAATGCAACACGACCTTTTTTCGTATCAATATCATCTACCCATACTTTTACAATTTGCCCTACGGATACAACATCTAACGGATGCTTTACAAACTGTTTGCTGAGTTTAGAAATATGCACTAAGCCATCTTGCTTTACACCTATATCAACAAAGGCACCGAAATCAACAACATTACGAACCGTTCCCTCTAACTCCATACCACGCTTTAAATCTTCTAATTTCAAAATCCCTTTTTTCAGAAGTGGTTTTGGCAACTCATCCCTCATATCTCGTTCTGGACTAATTAAAGCATCGATAATATCAACCAAAGTCGGCTCGCCAATCTCCGTCTCTTGAGATAATTTAGAAACATCTACTCCCTCTAAACTCTTCTGCAAGTTCGGTTTACCTACATCATTCTTTGATAACCCTAGACTTTTTAATAGCAATTCAACATTTTTATATTGTTCTGGATGAATCCCTGTGCGATCTAACGGATTCGCCCCTTCTAATATACGTAAAAATCCAATACATTGTTCATATGTTTTCGCACCTAAACGAGGAATTTTCTTTAATTCAGTACGCTTCGTAAATTTCCCATCTTCCTCACGCTTAGCTACAATATTTTTTGCAACTGTTTTTGATAATCCTGAAACATATTGTAACAACGCAACTGAAGCTGTATTTACATTAACGCCAACTTGGTTAACAGCTGTCTCTACCACAAATGTTAACGATTCATTTAATCTTTTTTGTGATACATCATGTTGATATTGTCCTACCCCTACAGATTTAGGGTCAATTTTCACTAGCTCAGCAAGCGGATCTTGTAGACGTCGCCCAATAGAAACGGCACTTCTTTCTTCAACCTGTAAATCCGGGAACTCCTCACGAGCTAAATCAGATGCTGAATATACACTAGCACCCGCTTCATTTACAATAATATAAAATACATCACGTTTTACACTTTGTAGTACATCTACTATAAATTCTTCCGTTTCTCTGGAAGCTGTACCATTTCCAATTGCTATCATTTCAACTTGATATTTATCTATAATTGAAAGAACTTTCTTTTTTGCATCCTCATATTTACGAACAGGTGGATGTGGATAAATAACATCTATGTTAAGAACTTTCCCTGTATCATCTACTACTGATAATTTACAACCTGTTCTATATGCCGGATCTACCGCTAGCACAACTTTCCCTTTCATTGGAGGCTGTAATAATAAATTACGTAAATTCTCAGAGAAAATATGAATCGCTTGTTCTTCAGCGGTTTCTGTTAACTCTTTACGAATTTCTCTTTCTATTGAAGGTTGGATTAATCGTTTATATCCATCTTCAATCGCTAATTGTACATAGTGCGCACTTTTCGAAGCTTCATCACGAATCATTTTTTTATGTAAAAACTGATTAATTTCCTCAGTCGGTGTAACAACAGAAACTCTTAATACATCTTCCTTTTCACCACGATTCATCGCTAACACTCGATGAGGCACTATTTTTTGCAACGGTTCTTCATAGTCATAATACATTTCGTATATATTCTTTTCATCTTTTTCTTTATCTTTTACAGATGAAGACATAATCCCTTTTCGGAAAGTAGTATTCCGAATCCAACTACGATATGACGCATTATCCGAAACAAGTTCTGCAATAATATCTTGCGCACCTTGCAACGCATCTTCTGCAGATTCCACTTCTTTTTCTACATCAACAAATCCCATAGCCTTCTCTGCTGGATTTTCTTTTTTATATAACAATAGCCACTCAGCTAACGGTTCTAATCCCTTTTCTTTAGCAATTGTAGCCTTCGTTCTTCTTTTTTCTTTATAAGGACGATATAAATCTTCTACTTCCTGAAGTTTTGTTGCAGCAACAATATGACGACGCAATTCTTCGGTTAGTTTCCCTTTTTCACCAATAAGACGAAGAACCTCTTCTTTCCTATCTTCTAGTTGCATCATATATTGCCATCTTTCTAAGATTGCACGAATTTGCACCTCATCTAGAGACCCTGTCCATTCTTTTCGGTAACGAGCGATAAATGGAACTGTGTTACCTTCTTCTGTTAATTGAATAACATGACGAACTTGCTTTTCTGTAAAGCCTAATTCTTTCACTAACATTTTCATTAACCCTTGTCGATTATCTACCATTTCCATATCCAACCGTAACCTCCTCTATAATAAAAAAAAGTTGCCCTGTAAAGAGAGCAACTTAAACTGCCGATTTAAAAATCTATTAGTCCTAAACTAATTTGTAACGCTTCATCTACACGACTCATCATCACTTCATCCAAATGAGTGATTTTGTCCGTTAAGCGTTGCTTATCGATTGTTCGAATCTGCTCAAGTAAAATAACAGAATCTCTCTCAAAACCGTACTTTTTCGCATCAATTTCCACATGAGTGGGTAATTTCGCTTTTTGAATCTGTGCAGTAATAGCCGCTACAATCACAGTCGGACTAAAACGATTTCCGATGTCATTTTGAATGACAAGAACCGGACGAACGCCTCCTTGCTCAGAACCAACAACTGGGGAAAGGTCTGCAAAATACACGTCGCCGCGTTTTACAATCAAAATATTACCCCCCGCTAACTAAGCGTTCTACTGTATGAGCTGCTTCATACTCTGCTAAGAAAGCTTCCGATGCAATACCAAGATTAATTTTTCCCATTTCAATGTACCCACGTCGCATTGATTCATGTTGGTAGCGTTTCTTCGTCTTATGTTGACGCAATAACAGTTGTGTTGCCTGGCAAATTAGTTCATGGCGATTCTTATTCTCTTGTTTTCCAATTCCGTCCAATTCCGTTACCATTTGCTTTGGTAACCGAACCACGATTTCAGTAGTTACACTTGATTCGGACACAAAAATACACCTCCACCGTCAACTACACACCCAAATATATATATGACACCTATTGTAATAATACCATTGTATGGAGCCTGTTGCAAAGACTTCCTTATTCCTTGCTTATGTTTTCCAATTCATAAATAAAACATTCATCTTCTTTTACTTTTTATCTCTTTCAAACAAGAAATAAAGCAATCCTTCAGTAATATTTCATTGTAACTTATATTAATAACAATTATAAAAAGAAGCTCCCCAGCAAAAAAGAGCCTATTCTTTATTAGTGAAACTCCTCCAAATGACGAGATGCTGAGTAATAATACCTTCTTCTATATATTGTTCAAATAATTGATTACTTCTACAACTTTACCATGTCGTATAAATATTCTCGGTACACGGAAGCTTATCGTCGCGATAATTTCATAATTAATAGTCCCCGAATATTCAGCAACCTCGGTAGCACTAATATACTCATCTCCCTGTCTTCCAATGAGTGTAACTTTCGTACCAAGTGGAACTTCACAAGGCAGATGTATCATGAATTGATCCATTGTTACTCGCCCTACAATCGGTACCCTTTCACCATTTACAAGCACTTCAAATCCTTGCAATCTTCTAAGCCAGCCATCTGCATATCCAATCGCAACTGTCGCTATCCATTCTTCCGTTTTCGTTCGGTAAGTGACGTTATAACTAATCCCATCCCCTTTAATCACCTGTTTAATATGAGCAACTTTCGTATGCAGTGATAGCGCTGGTTCTAATTTAAACGGTAAAAAAGGGCGTATTTCTACAGACGGGGATAACCCATACATCGCAATGCCGATTCGTACTGCATTAAATGTAATCCCTTGAAAACGTAGCGTTGCAGCACTATTGGCTGTATGAACAAATTTAGGGTTCACTCCAAATTCTTTCAACCAACTTAACTGCTGTAAGAATGTATTATATTGCTTATCAAAGTAAGAAGTCTCAACCTCATCGGATGTTGCAAAATGTGTATATACTCCTTCTAACTCTAAAAATGGCGCGCCTTCTAAACTCTTTAAGAACCCCTTTAATTCTTTGCATTCACGTATTCCGATTCTCCCCATACCACTATCAAAATTAATATGGAATTTCATTATTGATGAACCATCCCAGAGCTTTATCGCGTCTTCCACCCATTCTTTTTGAAAAACAGTTAATGCTACATCATTTTCAGCAGCAACATTTACATCACGAGGCGGGGAAGGACCTAATACTAAAATCGGTGCAGTAATACCAGCCCTCCGAAGCACTAAAGCTTCATCTAAAAAAGCAACTGCTAATCTTGTTGCCCCTGCTTCTAATGCAGTTTTAGCCACTGGTACATAATCGTGCCCATATGCATTCGCTTTGACTACAGCAAAAATTTCTACGTCACTTGGAATGAACTCTTTAATATGCGTAATATTGTTATAGATCGCATCTAAATCCACTTCCACCCAAGTGTCACGGTAAAACGGTGCTTCTTCCATAAATACACTTCCTTATAAACGATATGCGAAGCTTATTCTTTTATATGCTTCTTTTTATGAAATCCACCTTCAAACTAAGAAAAGACGTGGTGCACATATATCACCACGTCTAAGAAGTTTACTTCACCTGCTTCGCTGTAACCGAACGAGCCACCATCAACAACTCATTCGGCTCTAAACCTTTAGACACGAGCATATATTCTACTCCATTATGCGACCACGTTACAGAATCTTTCGTCAATGCACCAATCGTGAAGCCAAGGTCAACTGGCTCTCCACTTACACTTACCGCTGATGAAGCCTCTGCAACTTTTGCCTTTTCTTGTATTAAAGTAAAAGATTTCTTACCTCCAGTATATGTGAGTATCGTACGCTTGCCACTGGCTGTCTTCAACTCTTCTTCCTCTTTCAACGTCATACCTTGCGGCGTATCACGTGGATACAAAATAGCAAATGGTTTGTCTTCTTTCGCTGTTGTCTGAACATCTACTTGTGCTCTGGACATATTTTGTTTCGTATCAAATGCACCTTTATCAAACTTTGTATCAAACTTTACTTTAGTGAAATCTACTTTTACAAGGACATTTTGATCATTATCCATCAACTTCACGGAAACTGGCGTTAAATCACTCTTCTTCAATGTAATCTCTTGTTTCGGTAACATATTTTGATGTTGATAGTTTGTTTTTGTTTTGAAAATATAATACTTATCTGTTTTTTCGAAAGTAAGGTTTTTCTTATCCTGCAAAATATCTCTCACAAGTGATTCATACAGGTAAGCCTGGCTACTATTTTGCGGCCAATCACTTTGAAAACGGAAGCTCTTATTAAGCGCAGGTGTTAATACAAATACACCTTCATCATTTCTTAAAATAATTTGACTCTGATCCTTTTTCGCATTCTTTAAATTCACACGATAATACGAAGGTTCTTTATGCCAAATTTCTACACTATACTCCTGCGGCTCATTTCCTGTTTTAATAGATAATTTCGCTTCAGCTTGATAACTCTTCATACCTTTAACTTTTGCCTCTAAATCTCTCACAACATCTTCCTGTTTCTTTTCCACACAGCCCGCCAACACAAAAACGGTCAATAAACCGATGAGAACTAAAAACAGACGCCTTTTCATCACTTCAGCCCCTTTGCCCCTATAAATGAATGGAAGATATGCCTTCCTTATCGCTACCTCAAATATATGAGACAAAGATATAAAATATGCAGACTAGCGTGACGAGCTTTCTAAAACAACTTGACTAACAGCAAATTCTTTACTATGGCTAATTGATAAATGAACAATATGCTCTGTATTTGCAATAAGAATCGGCTTACCTCTATCATCATTCCTTACTTCTATATCTAAAAAACTAACTTCTTTCCCAATTCCAGTCCCTACCGCCTTAGAATACGCTTCTTTTGCTGCAAATCTTCCTGCCACAAATTCCGTAAGACGACTTCCTTTCAGCTCCTTGGCAACATTACGTTCACTTTCAGTTAAAATACGTTCCATAAATTTAAGCTTTCCATCTAGCATTTTTTCAATTCGATTCAATTCAATAATATCGATTCCAATCCCTACAATCATTTCAAAATCCCCTTCTTCTATTTAGCTTTCTGCATTCATATTGTAAGAATAACAGAGAATCTTTCTGATGCAAAAGGAGTGATACTAACAACATGCTAATACCATCTACTCGTATGCTATTACAACCAGTCATCCTCTCTTTACTTCTTATACAATTAGTCACGATTATATTGGGCGAATTTTCCCTCTTTCACATGGCAGCCTACAATGAATATATCGCTAAAGGAGAATGGTGGCGTGTCATAACTTCCCTACTTGTACACGTAGACTTACAACATTTTCTTTCCAATAGTATTTGTTTATTTGTTCTTGGTTCTTCTATTGAAAAACAACTAGGACATTTTTCTTTCATCATTATTTTTTTCCTTTCTGGCATTATCGGCAATATTTCTTCTTATATTATTATGCCTCCTGACTATATTCACGCCGGAGCATCTGGTGGTATTTTCGGATTGCTAGGTGCACAATTATTTTTATTGTATAGTCGATATCGTTCTTCAAACCCAAAAGAGATTACTATTTTTTCAATCATGATACTTCTATTACTGCTATTTACTTTCTTTAATCCTTCTGCCAATCCTATAAGCCATTTAACCGGCTTAATAATCGGTGGCATTTGCACCCCTTTTTTAATAAGGTGAAACTTTAATCAACCTTCACCAATCGGGACAAAAAAATCGATGGCGCAGAGCTTATTTAATATAGAAGCTCGCACCATCGATAATTTCCACATCTGTTTGTTTACTTAACTCTCTCATTAATTGAAATAAAGACTCGTCCTTTTTCTTCGCCTCAATCATACAATCAATTTGAGGAACACTCCCCTTTATCTTTTTCAAAAATGATAAGAAAGTATCTACATCAATAAAATCCGCATGTGCTCTCGGATCTTTTTCATCTCTAGGACTAGAAATATGCATTTTAACCGGCAACAAAGACGATTCCCACGTATGTACAACACGTGCCCAATCTTCATGCCAATCTTCCTGGTCATTATTCATCATATGATGATGCAAATCAAACACGACTGGAATATCTAATTTCTCTCCTAAATACAATGTTTCTTCTAAAGAAAAAGTCGTATCATCATTTTCTAATATAATCATCTCTTGAATACCTCTTGGAACAATTGACCAATTTTCTATAAAACGTTCTAATGCGAGTTCCTTATCGTTATAACCTCCACCCACATGTAATACGCATCGTTGCTTATGTTCAATTCCCATACCCTTTAATAATTTTTTGTGCATCTGCAATGTCTTTACGGATTGCTTAACAATACTCTCCTCAGGTGAATTTAGTACAACAAAGTGATCCGGATGGAAATCAATTCGCATATTCATACGAACAGCGTACTCACCTAGCTCTTTTAAATTTTCTTTTAAGGGGCGAATATAGTTCCACTCTAACAACTCCTCATGATTCGCTAAAGGAATAAGCTTGGAACTAAGCCGAAAGAAAAATATATCATGCCCTTTATTATGCTTTAATAACCGTAAACAATTTTCCAAATTCGAATTAGCAATTCTTTCGAGCTTACGAATCGCAGCCTCTCGATCATCAATCCGCTGAAACTGTGCATATGTCATCGTTTGAGATGGAGATGCATTCTTCAAATGTACACTCATCGCGACATACCCGAGTCTTACAAGCATATAGCACCCCTTTTCTATACGAGTTATTATGTAGTATGTACAATTACAGAAATAAAAAAAGAGAATGCCAGCAAAGGGCATTCTCTTTTTTTATTAAGCTTGTGGACGGCTATGATGTTTTCTTTCACCGCGTCCATTTGAAGAAGATCCAGGGCGACCTTGACCTTCACCTCTACGACCACGGTTACCATCACGGCTACCGCCATCACGATTGCGATCACGGTTACGACCATCGCCACCGCCGCGTCCGTCACGATTGCGATCACGGTTACGACCATCGCCACCGCCGCGTCCGTCACGACTACGATTACGGTTACCATCACGGTATCCGCCTCCGTTACCACCGCGTTTTTTAGAACCGCCACCTCTTGAAACAACTGGTGGTTCTGATGTTAAAGCGATTGGAGTTGTATCCGGCTCTTTTGTCATCATTTTTAAAGCAGCAGCTACTACAGTTACAGAGTCATTCTCTTCTAACATTTCTTCTGCAATACGCTTGTAGTATGATAAGTTATCATTTTCAATTGTGCTTTGAAGTTTTTCAGCGATTAAACGTTGTTGACCTTCTAACGCCTCGTCAAGTGTCGGTGCTTCCATACGGTCAACTTTACGGTTTGTTGTACGCTCGATATTTTTTAATTGTCCTGATTCACGTGGTGTTACAAATAACATTGCAATACCTTTTTTACCTGCACGGCCAGTACGACCGATACGGTGAACGTATGATTCTGGATCTTGTGGGATATCGAAGTTGTATACGTGTGTTACGCCTGAAATATCAAGACCACGTGCAGCAACGTCCGTTGCAACAAGAACTTCAATAGCACCTTCTTTAAATTTACGTAATACAGACATACGTTTCGCTTGTGTTAAATCACCATGAATACCTTCTGCTGCATAACCACGTAAGTTTAATGCTTCTGATAATTCATCAACACGACGCTTTGTACGACCGAATACGATTGCAAGCTCTGGAGATTGAATATCTAGTAAGCGTGTTAACACGTCAAACTTTTTCTTTTCTTGCACTTCTAAATAGAACTGCTGAATGTTTGGCATTGTTACTTCTTTTGCTTTTACTTTAATGTGTTGAGGCTCAGTCATGAAGCGCTCAGCAATACGACGGATTGGATCTGGCATTGTCGCTGAGAATAATAATGTTTGATGTGTTTCTGGCACATCTGTTAAAATCGCTTCAATATCTTCAATGAAGCCCATGTTTAACATTTCATCCGCTTCATCAAGAACAACAGTCTCAACGTTTTGTAAACGAAGTGTTTTACGGTTAATATGATCTAAAATACGACCCGGCGTACCAACAATAATGTGTGGGTGTTTTTTTAGAGCACGAATCTGGCGGTTAATATCTTGACCACCGTAAATTGGTAAAATACGAACACGTTTATGTTTACCAATTTTGTATAGCTCTTCTCCAACTTGGATTGCTAATTCACGCGTTGGCGCGATAACAATACCTTGAACTGCTTCTTTACGAGTATCTACTTTATCTAATAGCGGTAATCCAAATGCTGCTGTTTTCCCTGTACCTGTTTGCGCTTGCCCAATAATATCTTTACCTTGCAATGCATGTGGGATTGTTTCAGCTTGAATCGGCGTAGCCTCTTCAAAGCCCATACTTTCAACAGATTGCAATAAAGATTCACTTAATCCTAATTCTCGAAATGTTGTCAATGTTACTTCTCCTTTTCTATCCTATACTTATCATTTAAAAAAAGGCATTTTCCGAATTGGCGGAAAAGCCCTTTTCCTGAATGCTCACGTATATAAACGGGCGTATTTCTACACGAAAATACTTCTAAACGTTATTACACTTTATCAATTATAAGTTTTGTATGTGCAAAAAGCAAACCCAACTGTTACCTTATTTTCATATTCAGAGCTTTTTTCTTCACTTTTATTTTTTTATATTTACTGTAAGCGCTTATTATAAGTTTCCTCTATTTTCGTAACTATCATCCCTGTTTATATACACCAATTATTTCAACATCGTAATTACTTCTTCTAATTTCATGCCGCGAGATGCTTTTACTAATACAACATCTTTCACATCAACCACTGCTTGTAACTCTTTTACTAACTCTTCTTTATTATCATACGCCTTTACACGTTCATTAGGGAAGTTAATTTTCGCTCCTTCAGCAATTTGAGCCCCTAATCTACCATATGTGAATACATATGCGATTTTTGCTGGGTCGATTAATTTACCTACCTCATAATGGAATTGTACTTCTTGATCACCAAGTTCTAGCATATCACCAAGTACAACAATTTTTTTAGCAAATCCATCTAAACCATTCATTAGGTGGAACGCTGCTTCCATAGCCGTTGGACTTGCATTATAAGCATCATTGATCATTGTTAAACCACTATTTGTTTTTACAATTTCCATACGCATGCCTGTCATTTGAAGTGTTACTAAACCTTTTTTCATTTCTTCCCACGTTACACCAAAATGTTTCGCAATTGCCATTGAAGCAAGTGTATTATACACATTATGTTTCCCTAACACTGGTATATAGAATGAAATATTTTCTTCTCTATTCATTTTAAAATGCGTTCCAGTTGCCTGTAATGTTACAGTAGTTGGATAATAATCATTTGCTCTCGCATCACCAAATGTAACTGTTTCAGCTGCTAAATTCATTTCTGGAACACGATTCGTTAATAATGGCTCATCTCCATTGTATACGAATACTCCACCTTTTTGTAAGCCTGTAACAATTTCTAACTTCGCTTCTGCAATTGCCTCACGAGAGCCTAAATCCATTAAATGCGCCTCACCAATATTCGTGATAATAGCTGCATTAGGACGAGCTAACTTAGATAGGAATTCAATTTCTCCGCGGCTTGACATACCCATTTCTAATACAGCTACTTCTGTATTTTCTTCTAGGTTTAAAATAGTAAGAGGTAAACCGATATGATTATTGAAATTACCTTCTGTTTTTTGAACTTTAAATTTAGTTGCAAGAAGACTCGTTACAATATCTTTCGTAGACGTTTTACCGTTACTACCTGTTACACCAACAACTTTAACATCCAGTTGATCGCGATAGTTTTTCGCTAACATTTGTAACGCTGATAGCGTATCCTCTACAAAAATAACAGGAAGATTCTCAGGCGGATTTGCTACACCTTTCATCCACAATGTAGCAACAGCTCCACTTTCAACAGCTTTATCTAAAAAAGCATGTCCATCGAAACGTTCACCTTGAATCGGAACATATAAGTTTCCCTTTTCAATTTTTCTCGTATCAATAGACACTCCTTTTATAGTAATTCCCTCATACTGCTTTGCTAATTCAGTACCATTTATCATCTGTTCTACTTGTTTTAACGTTCGGTTTATCATGAAAACACTCCTTACATAGAGGAAGCACTATTCCTTCGAATAGTGCTTCCTCCTTTTTTGTTAGATTGTATATTTAATTTTTTGTTTTTCTTCGTGACGCTCAATTGCTAAATTAATTAGCTCTTCAATTAATTCTGGATACGGTAATCCAGTATGTTGCCATAATAGAGGGAACATACTAAACGGCGTAAATCCTGGCATTGTGTTCACTTCGTTAATATATACTTCTCCGTCTTTCGTTAAGAAGAAATCAGCTCTTGTTAAACCAGCACCATCTAACGATTGGAATGCAACAATTGCATCTCGCTTAATGACATCAGACTCTTCTTCTGTCATTTCAGCCGGAATAATTAACGCTGTATCACCATCGATGTATTTCGACTTATAATCATAGAAATCCTTTTTCGGTACAATTTCACCTACAACTGAACATTTCGGCTCATCGTTACCTAGTACACCAACTTCCACTTCACGCCCAACAATATTTTCTTCTACAATAATTTTGCGGTCAAATTGGAATGCCTCTTCAAATGCATTCTCAAGTTCTTCACGATCTTTACACTTATTAATACCAACACTTGAACCAAGGTTTGCTGGTTTTACGAAGCAAGGATATCCTAACTTCTCTTCTACTTTTTCATAGGCTTCTTCGCGATTTTTTTCCCATGCACTACGAATGAAAGATGCATATTTCGCTTGTTTTAAACCAGCTTCTGCAAAGATATTTTTCATAACGACTTTATCCATACCGGCAGATGATGCTAATACACCGTTACCTACATATGGAATGTTTAGTAATTCTAATAATCCTTGTACTGTTCCATCTTCACCATTCGGTCCATGTAATAATGGGAAAATAACATCAATTACATCTTCTTGTTCAGAATTCGCAGTTGGAATAATTTCTGTACTTAATGATACCGGAGAAATTGTATTTTCTTCCCCACTCATTTGTAATGCCTCAACATTTGTTACTTCGCCTTCAATACGCTCTCCACGCATCCATTGGCCTTGTTCTGTAATATAAATTGGATGAATCTCGAATTTATCTTGATTTAATGCTTTAATAGCAGCAAGAGCCGTTTGTAACGAAACTTGATGCTCAGCTGATTTTCCACCGTATAATAAACCTAATTTAATTTTTGTCACTGAAATCACCCTAACCAATTGTTTTCATTTTTCTATTTTAGCACTTTTTATAAAAATAGGTAGTTCCTATTTGAAATAAAATGTAACTTCCACAAATAATTAAAAGACACCACTTATTGGTTTTCTACACTTTTCCTCTTTAATTTTCTACACACCTAAACAAAATTAAACTTTACAGTAAGATTGCTATCTAATCTGGTTATATACCTAAAATATGTAGAAACCCACTTTTGGTGTATGCCATCTATATTACCCTACCATTTGTGGAGAATGAAAAAACACTGATTAAAGTTTCATTTTATTAAGAAGACTGTTTTGTAGGCGTATCTTTTTGCCTCTGCTCAACAAGACGATCTAAAGAAACATATACAAAGCCTGCAACTACACACCCTACACTTAAAATTGTAAATAAGTAGTGACCAAGCAAACGATCCAATAGAAAGCCACCAAGAAGTGGACCGAATGCACTTCCTGTAATCCACTGCAAACTCGCCGCCCCCATATAGGTTCCTCTCAAATGCTCAGGGGCCAAATTCGCTACAAACGTCATCTGTACAGGCGACATAATCATCTCGCCTAACGTATATATGGCATAAACAAACATTAACGTCATTAAAATAATTGTAGCATTTGTATCAAATTCTCCAAACCACTTCGGTAACCACCCTATAAAAAACAAACCAATTCCGAACAAACATGCACCGTATAACATCGTCTTTCCAACAGGTTTATCTGTCGCCCATTTTGAAATTTGAAATTGAAATAAAACAACTAATAGACCATTTAATGCCATTAAATATGGGTATGGATTGTTGACTCCAAAAATATCCTTCATTTCGTTATCAAAGTGAAGCGGTAACATACCTTCTGTTTGAGAGAACCCCATAGAAATAATGATCCCCGCTAACAAATAAATCATTAACGCCTTATCTCTCATTAAAATTTTCCAAACTGCTCCAGATTCCTTCTCTTTATTTTTTTCCGTCATATCCGTAATTTTCGGCATTGTTTCTTTAATAAGTACTAACACTAGTAGCGCATAAAACAACATAGCGGATGAAGCAATAATAAACACGAGGTTCTTTGATAAAACAACTACTGATGCTCCCATTATCGGTCCAATTGCAGCACCAATATTGTGTCCCATTCGCAATAAACCATATGCTTCTGTCCTTTTTTCTGGCGCCGTCACATCTGCAACCATCGCTGATGCCGCTGGGTGAAATAGCGAATTACTTAACCCTAAAAAAATAGATAAAATGGCATATGGAATAAACCCTTCGATAAATAAAAAACCGAGCATTAATAATGCATTACTCGCCATTGAAAATATCATAATTGGCTTTCTTCCATATATATCAGCTATTCTTCCGCCTATAAGCGAGCCAAAGCTTGCAGCAATTGGAGAAAGCGCCATAATTATCCCCACTTGTAATAAAGAATCTACCTTATCTTTTAAATATAGTGCAAAAAAAGGCATTAACATCATCATCGCAATTCCGTTCAAAGTCTCACCAATAAATCGAATCCATACGTTACGATCCATCTCTCTTAGCTCACGCCATGTATTTTTCACATTTTCACCCCTTTAGTTCGCCAACAATTATCTTATAATACATTCAGAAAAATGTAAATTTTCAAAATAAAAAAATCCATCCTAACAGAATTAGAATGGATTTTTCCACTTATAAATTTGCTACATCTTCTTCTTTTTTACTATTATTTAAAACACTACGCTTCCTACTATAAGTGAAATAAACTACTACACCGATAACCATCCAAACACCAAAACTGATCCAAGCTGTTGCTGATAATTGAAGCATCAAATATAAGCAAAAGATAACTGTTAATGCTGGTAAAAATGGTACGAGCGGCGCCTTAAACGCCCTTGGTAAATCAGGATGAGTTCGTCTCATCACAATGACAGCAACAGCTACAAGTGCAAATGCTGACAAAGTTCCCATATTTACAAGGTGAGCTAAAACATTTAAATCTATTAATCCTGAAATAAGTGCTGCAATAATACCTGTTGTCCATGTATTTAAAAATGGTGTTTTAAATTTCGGATGAACTTTAGCAAGACGCTTCGGTAACAATCCATCTCTGCTCATTGCATATGAAACACGAACTTGCCCATACATCATAACTAGCATTACAGTTGTAATTCCTGTAATTGCTCCTACTGATATCACTCCCGCCAAACTATCTTGTCCAATAAATTGAAGTGCGAAAGCAACTGGATCTGATATATTCAACTGACCGTACGGAACAATCCCTGTCAAAATAAGTGAAACAACAATGTAAAGAACCGTACAAACTAGTAACGATGCAATAATTCCAATCGGCAAATCGCGTTGTGGGCGTTTCACTTCTTCCGCGGCTGTTGATACAGCATCAAATCCAATGAATGCGAAGAAAACTGTAGCTGCTCCAGCCATTACACCATCTAACCCAAATGGCATAAAAGGTGTCCAATTTTCAGGTTTTACATAATTAAATCCAGCGAAGATAAAAATGAGAACAACTGCTAGTTTAATAAATACCATTATGTTATTTACACGTGCACTTTCACGAACACCTCTAGATAAAAGAACCGTCATAACTAGAATAATTAGAACTGCAGGTAAATCAATTATTCCACCCTTTCCAGTACCAGGGGCCGAGGAGAGAATGGTCGGAATATGAATCCCAAATCCCTTTAATAACGATTGAAAATACGCTGACCATCCATTGGCTACAGCAGATGTGGCTAATAAATACTCGAGCATTAAATCCCATCCAATTAAGAATGCAAATACTTCTCCCATCGTCGCATACGTGTACGTGTAAACACTCCCTGAGACAGGAACTGAAGAAGCAAATTCAGCGTAACAAAATGCAGCAAAGGCACAAGCTAATGCAGCTATAGCAAATGATAGTATAATAGCTGGTCCAGAATGTTTCGCTGCTACAACGCCAGTAAGAACAAAAATACCAGTTCCAACAATTGCTCCGATTCCAAGCATTGTTAAATCAAGTGCCCCTAACGTTCTCGATAATGTCTTTTGTTTACTTTCTTGCAGTAACGTTGAAATCGGCTTCTTTTGAAAAATTTGCTTCATACTGTGCTCCTCCACACTTTTAGTTTTCTGAAAATTTAATTTACTTTCCTCATTTTACCCACGGTATGTTTTTTAGTCAATACTTTTGTCGAAATAAACAGAAAACTATCGAGGTACATACTATACTCTTATCATCCTTTCGATAAAAAGATTCAGACAATCATATCTATATACATTTCCATAACTATTTTTGGTATTATTATACATGTCGATTCCATAAAAGAGGCATGCTCCCTTAGTGAGCATGCCTCTTTTTACTTATTTAACAGTATATGAACCCTCTTCAATCCAGCTATACATATATTTTTCATCTTCCGTCTCATGTGCTTGTTTTACAATACGAAGCGGACGGAATGTATCTATCATAACAGCCAGTTCAAGTGTCTCTTTCTTCCCTATACTCGCTTCTGTTTTCCCTGGATGTGGCCCATGCGGGATTCCGCTTGGATGAAGCGTAATAGAACCTTCTTCTACACCTTTTCGGCTCATAAAGTTACCTTCTACATAGTACAATACTTCATCACTATTCACATTACTATGATAATATGGTGCCGGAATAGATTCTGGATGATAATCGTATAAACGCGGTACGAAAGAGCAAATGACGAAATTATGCCCTTCGAATGTTTGATGTACTGGTGGTGGCTGATGAATACGACCTGTAATTGGTTCAAAATCCTCCACATTAAAGACCCACGGATATAAATAACCATCCCACCCAACAACATCTAATGGATGGTGCCCTAACACATGCTTGTGCATATAACCTCTCGACTTTGTCATTACGACAAACTCACCTTTGTCATCATATGTCTCCAATTTTTCCGGACCACGAATATCCCTTTCACAAAACGGACTATGTTCTAACAATTGCCCATATTCATTGCGATAGCGACTTGGTGTTGTAATTTGGCTATTTGCCTCTACAACAAGAAACTTAGTCTCTCCCTCATCTGGAATAACACGATAAATCGTTCCAATTGGAATTGTTACATAATCACCTTTTCTATAGTGAATCGTTCCAAACATCGTTTCAATTTTTCCTGTTCCATAATGAACAAATAACATTTCATCGCCATCACCATTACGGTAAAAATAATCCATTTTTTCTGTTGGACTCACTACCCCAATTAATAAATCCTCATTCCCAAGCATAAAGTTTCTTCCGCTTACTGCATCACCAGTTTTTTTATTTTCTTTCGTACGGAAGTGGCGATGAGCAAGGGCAACATCCTCTTCATACTGTAACTGACAAGAATGCGATAATGCCGCATGCCCTACTTCTGTTGGCATATAATGATGATACAAAATAGACTGGGTACCAGAGAAACCTTTTGTCCCCATTACCTGCTCACGATAAAGCGATCCATCTTTTTTACGAAATTGTACATGTCGTTTATGAGGTAGCTCCCCCATGTGACGATAAAACATGCCCATCACCTGCTTCCATTTCTTTTTTGATTGTATTACGTAATGTACCTAAACCAGTAATCGACAGCTCTACAACATCTCCATCTTGTAGCCACTCTTCTGTACCAAGTTCTAAAATACATCCTGTTCCCACTGTCCCAGAACCAATCACATCTCCTGGATATAACGTAACGTCTTCTGAAGCACGTTCAATCATTTCAGCGAATGTATAATAAATATCTTGGAGATTTCCTTTTGATAACAGTTGCCCATTTACATGAGCAGTCATCTCTAAATCATAACGATCACCATTACGATAAACGTCTAATTCCTCTTTCGTAACGAGATACGCCCCTAATGAAGTTGCAAAATCTTTTCCTTTTGCTGGGCCGAGTCCTACTTTCATTTCTGTTGCTTGTAAGTCCCTTGCACTCCAGTCGTTCATAATGCAGTAACCCAAAATATATTCCTCTGCTTGCTCACGCGAAATGTTTCGTCCTTCTTTCCCAATTACGCAAGCAATCTCTAACTCATAATCAAGCTTTTTAGACTTTTTCGGACCAATAACAAAATCATCTGGCCCAATAACAGCACGATGGTTCGTAAAATAAAAAACCGGGATATCGTACCATTCAGGTACAACATCCAGCCCTCTTCGTCCGCGGGCTGTTTTTACATGCTGTTCAAATGCATAAAAATCTCGAATGCTACTCGGATTAGGAATTGCCGCTGCTAATTGTACTTCACCTAAAGAATATATACCCTTTTCAGGATTCTTAATATTACGCAATACTTCTGCATACTCATCCGCTTTCTCTAAAAAGGCGAACATAGAAGAAGGTAATTTTCCATCACTCGCAAGATTCATATCGATTACTTTGTCACCTTCAAGCCATCCAGCTCGCATTTCTTTCGAAGGAAGACGAAATGTAACAAATTTCATCATGATTCCTCCCTATGAAAATGAAATTTCCACCAGCAAAAGAATTCTTGCTGGTGGATGCAAATTTTATAAATTTCCGCGACGCTCTTGTTCTCTTTCAATTGATTCAAATAATGCTTTAAAGTTTCCTTCACCAAATCCACGAGAACCTTTACGTTGGATGATTTCAATAAATAAAGTTGGACGGTCTACAATTGGTTTCGTAAAGATTTGTAATAAATAACCTTCTTCGTCACGGTCTACTAGAATCTTCAATTCTTTTAATTTATCAATTTCTTCATCAATTTTCCCCACTCGCGCAGTTAACTCATCGTAATACGTATCCGGTGTATCTAAAAACTCCACGCCATTTGCACGAAGTACTTCAATTGTTTTTACAATGTCACTTGTTAATAAAGCAAGATGTTGTACACCTGCTCCGTTATAGAACTCTAGGTATTCTTGAATTTGGGATTTCCTTTTTCCATCTGCTGGCTCGTTAATAGGGAACTTAATACGACTTCCATTCGTCATAACTTTTGACATTAATGCCGAATACTCTGTACTAATATCATCATCGTCGAAATGGATCATTTGTTTAAAGCCCATAACATTCTCGTAATAACTAACCCACTCTTCCATTTTCTCAACGTTACCAACTACATGGTCTACAGCAATTAAACCAGACTCTTCAAATGGAATATCAAACTCAACCTTTTGGAATCCTGGCATAAATGTTCCTTTATAATTTTTACGCTCTACAAGCGTGTGAATTGTATCACCATACGTACCAATAACCGCTTTTTTCAATGTACCGTCCTCATCTGTTAACTCCTCAGGCGGAGCAATCGCAACAGCGCCACGCTTCACCGCTTCAGAGTAGGCTTTATCAACGTCATCAACAAGTAAAGCCACATCTTTCACTCCATCACCATGAGTCTTTACAAACTCTGCAATACGGCTATCACTACTTAAAGCTCCAGACACAACAAAACGCATATTTTTTTGCACAAGAACATAAGATACCTTTTCACGGTTTCCTGTTTCTAATCCAGAATAAGCTACAATTTTGAATCCAAATGCTCTCGCAAGATAATAACTTGATTGTTTTGCATTCCCTACGTAAAACTCCAAATGATCTACATCACGTACCGGAAAAAAGTCCTCCATTTGTGCAGCTAGCGTATCCATAGATTTTTGTTTCATAATATCTTCATCCCCCTGTAAATAGATTAAATGGTCCATACTTAAAACCAACCGAAAACGCTTCCAACATCGATTAATAGAAATTAGTTAGCAGGCTAACAATTTCCGACCTTTAAAATTTTCTATCTTTTCTGTCAAATTCCTCTTTTTTTCTTACATATAAAATTCGACTTTTTTCTCTTTAAAGTAAGGGGAAAATATTAATACTTCAAGGTATATATGAGAGGAAAACAAAAAAAGACTCCAACATATTAACTACTTACTAATACGTTAGAGTCTTTATTTTTTTTGAATGATTGTATTTATATTTCTCATACTAATATATTTGCAAGGAATAGAATAAATGATGTTAATACTACCGCCCCACCTAATGATCCTAATAAATCTGTTTTTGTTACTTGTAACACTTGTTCACTGTTCATATTCCTCATTCTCCTTTCATTTTATATGATTTAAAACTTCTATTATACTAATACACTTGATAAAAATACGATTAATGCTGTTAATACTACCGCTCCACTTGCTGATCCTAAGAAGTCACCTTTTGTTACGTTTAATACTTGCTCGTTGTTCATAATTTTCATTCTCCCTTCTCCTATTTTTGTTACAAAACTTCTATTATACTAATACGCTTGATAGAAATACGATTAATGCTGTTAATACTACCGCTCCACTTGCTGATCCTAAGAAGTCGCCTTTTGTTACGTTTAATACTTGCTCGTTGTTCATAATTTTCATTCTCCCTTCTCTTATTTTTGTTACAAAACTTCTATTATACTAATACGCTTGATAGAAATACGATTAATGCTGTTAATACTACTGCTCCGCTTGCTGATCCTACGAAGTCGCCTTTTGTTACGTTTAATACTTGCTCGTTGTTCATAATTTTCATTCTCCCTTCTCTTATTTTTGTTACAAAACTTCTATTATACTAATACGCTTGATAGAAATACGATTAATGCTGTTAATACTACTGCTCCGCTTGCTGATCCTACGAAATCACCTTTTGTTACTTGTAATACTTGCTCTTTCATATCATTTATCCTCCCTTTGAATAAGTTTTCTATATGTAATTTCTAAGAAATGTTTTTTTCATAGTTTTTATGTTATCGTTACATTAAATTTGATAACGTAACGTTTGTAACATTAATGTAACATAACTATTATTACGTTGCAATATAATTACGTAAATTTTATTACATTTTTTTTACGTTTTTTTATAAACACCATTAAAAACCCTGTTTTAATGCATTTTCTACTACGTTCACGTTTGTAACATTCATGTAATATTACAGTCATAAAACGAAATATAACCATATCCCTTTCTACTTTTGTTACAAATCAAGGTGAATCTTTAATAAGTAAGGCTGAATCTACTAGGTTTTCACTGGATGGTACACTGTAGGATAAAATACTATCTTTCCAAGATAAGTTTATATGTTTCCTCTATATAACTATGTATAATAAAAACAAAGAGGTGGTCATTTTGAAATTAATCGCATTAGATATGGATGGTACACTACTATCATCTAATCTTGAAATCTCCAAAGAGAACTTACAAGCAATCCAAACTGCACAAGAAGCTGGGCATATTGTAATGATTTGTTCTGGCCGCGCGAAAGAGGATGCTTTAAAACTATTGGAAGAATATCAATTATCTCTTCCAGTTGGAGCAAGCAATGGGGCAATTGTTTACGTGGATGGAAAAGTAATTAACTCGCGTTGTTTACAAAACGATAAAGTATACGAGCTTGCAAAGTTACTAGAATCTGAAGGTTTTCCATATAAGTTGTACACAAATAAAGGAGTTTACTCTCCTTATACATGGCAAGATCAAGTGATGCAGGCATTCGAAGAAAACAAGCATGCGCTAGATGTTACACTTGAGGAACTTGAAAGAATTACAGAGAAACAAAAGAAATCCAACTTAATTACTGATTTCCAAAAAATCGAAGACGTTGTAAATAATCCAGAATTAGAAATATCTAAATTCTTTATTTTGACATTTAATGCTGCCCATCGTTCGCAGCTATTGCAAACTTTACAAGAAGATACGGATATTTCAGTTACCGCATCAGCTCCTACTAATGTAGAAATTATGGATAAGCATGGTCATAAAGGGAACGGCCTACAAGAAATGGCAGCTTATTTCAATATATCAATTGAAGATACTGTTGCAATCGGTGACAACTTTAATGATGTGCCAATGCTCCAAGTAGCTGGCTTATCAGTTGCAATGGGAAATGCCGAAGAAGATGTAAAAAAACTATGTGACGTTGTTACATTAACAAATAATGAAAACGGTGTTGCTCATGCAATTGAGCAATTTGTATTGAAACAAACTTCATCTAGTAAATAAAGTGAAACTTTAATCAGAGGTGGGGTTCCTCTGATTATTAGTTGAACCAATCGGGCTTTTACGGGCAGTAAGAAAAGGACTCTTTCATATTTTGAAAGAGTCCTTTTCTTTTACACATGATGACAAGCAACAAAATGATCTTCACCAACATTACGAAATTCTGGCACAGTCGTTTTACAAACATCTGTAGCAAATGGGCAACGTGTATGAAAACGACAACCTGACGGCGGATTTGCAGGACTTGGAATATCCCCTTCTAGAATAATCCGTTCTCGCTTAACTGTTGGGTCCGGTATTGGCACTGCTGATAACAATGCTTTTGTATATGGATGAAGCGGATTCGCAAATAACTCATCACGTGGTGCTGTTTCCACAATAGTTCCTAAATACATAATTCCAATTTTCGTACATAAGTGCTCCACAACACTTAAATCATGTGAAATGAATAAATAGGATAATCCCTTTTTCTCCTGTAATTCACTAAACAAATTAATGATTTGCGCTTGAATAGATACATCTAATGCCGCAACAGGCTCATCAGCTACAATAAATTCTGGATCTAATACCATCGCCCTTGCAATAACGATACGTTGACGTTGCCCACCGGAAAACTCATGAGGGTACCGGTCAATATGATACGGCGCTAAACCACATAACTCCAATACTTCTATCACCTTTTCACGGACGTTTTCTTTCGTCGCTAGTCCGTGAGCCAACATTGGCTCACCAAGTGCTTCTCCAATTCTCATTCTAGGATTTAATGAGCTAAATGGATCTTGGAACACGAGCTGCATATTAGGACGGTGCTTTCTCAATTCCTCCTTGGATAAGGAATGAACATCGTGCCCTTTAAACTTTACTTCCCCCTCCGTTTTTTGGACGAGACGTAAAATTGTTTTTCCTATAGTTGTTTTTCCACTTCCTGATTCTCCAACGAGGCCGAACACTTCACCTTTATTAATAGTAAAACTTACTCCATCAACTGCCTTTACATGTCCAATCGTTCTACTAAATATGCCGCCTTTAATTGGAAAATACGTCTTTAAGTTTTTCACTTCTAATAATGGTTCACTCATTATTCCGCACGCTCCTCATATAACCAGCAAGCTACTTTATGGTTCTCATCATGTACATTCAGATTTGGTGCTTCTTCTTTACATATTTCCATGCAATGCTCACAACGACCACTAAAATAGCAAAACTCATCTAAGCCAACTAAATTTGGAACTTGCCCTGGAATAGAATAAAGTTTATCTGTTCGTTTCCCCATTACTGGTTTTGATTTTAGCAGCCCTTGCGTATATGGATGTTTCGGATTTTGAAATATCTCTAGTACCGGTGCCTCTTCAATAACTTTTCCACCATACATAACGACAACATAATCGGCCATTTCTGCTACAACACCTAAATCATGTGTAATTAATAAAATCGATGTTTTAAATTCCTCTTTTACTTGTCTTAGTAAATCTAATATTTGAGCTTGAATCGTAACGTCCAGAGCTGTTGTCGGTTCATCTGCAATTAATAACTTTGGATTACAACTAAGCGCAACAGCAATCATAATACGTTGTAACATGCCACCGCTTAGTTCGTGCGGATAAGAATGGACAATTTCATCAGCACGAGCAATACCAACTTTACGAATTAATTCAATTGCCTTTTTATACGCCTCATTTTTACTAAGTAATTCATGCTCTCTTAACGTTTCTACAATTTGTTCTCCTACAGTGAAGACGGGATTCAGCGATGTCATCGGCTCTTGGAATATCATCGCAATATCATTGCCCCGTAAACTACGAAGCTCTTTCTCTTTCATTCCTAAAAGGCTTTTTCCTTCATAAAGAATATCACCACCAACGATACCGCCAGATTCAGCAATAAGTCCCATAATCGATAGCGCCGTTACACTCTTCCCGCAACCCGATTCACCTACAACACAAACTGTTTCACCTTCTCGAACTGCAAAGCTAACATGATTAACAGCCTTTACTGTCCCTTCTTCTGTCTGAAAATGTGTTTGCAAATCTTTCAGCTCTACTACCGCTTTACTCATATTCCCTCACCTACCGTCTCATCTTTGGATCTAACGCATCACGAAGTGCATCACCAAGTAAATTAATTGATACAACTGTTATAAAAATTGCAAAACCGGGCGGAATCCATAACCACGGACGCTTTTGGAAGTCGATTAATGAGTTAGCTGCACTAATCATATTTCCCCATGATGGTGTAGGCGGGACAACGCCAAGGCCTAAGTAACTTAGTGCAGACTCTCCTAAAATAGAACCCGCAACACCTAATGTTGATACAACAATTAATATCGGCAGAACATTTGGTATTAAATGATATACTATTTTCCGGTAATCGTTTATCCCGAGCACATCAGCAGCTTGCATAAACGATTGTTCTCGTAGCGATAAAATTTGACCTCGTACGAGGCGTGCAAGTCCTGGCCAACCTACTAAACTTAAAATGATCATAATGACATAAAGACGATAATCAGATGGTACTTTCCATTCTGATAAAATAGCTCCCATTATAATAAGCAATGGTAATCCTGGCATCGACATTAAAATATCAGCAAGACGCATTATAATATTGTCGACGATGCCACGGTAAAAACCTGCAATCGCTCCTAATAAAGCACCTAGTATAACGGATAACACCATTGAAGCTAAGCCGATTGTTAATGAAATCCGTCCGGCTTGCATAAGTCTCGTTAAAATATCCCTTCCTAATTGATCTGTACCAAGCCAATGAGAAAAACTAGGTGGTTTGTTAATTAGCGTAACTTGTATTTTCCCTGATGCATACGGCGAAAAGAATGGACCGATAAAACAAAATAAAAACATAAAAACTAATGCATAAAATCCTATAAGTGCCATTTTATTTTTCTTTATCCTTTTAAAAGCTTGCCTCCATGGCGATGATTCATTCCGTCTTTTCTTCTTTGCTTTTTTCTCTGTAATTGCTGTAACAGTTTCCATCTCTTTCCCCCCTTACTTCAACCGAATACGTGGATCAACAACTGCATATACAACATCCGCAAAAAAGTTTGAAACAATTGTCAAACAAGAAAGAAACATCGTAAATGCCATTAATACCGTATAATCACGAAAATTAAGTGCTTCTAATTGAATATTACCGATACCCGGCCAATTGAAAATTTGTTCTATAATAATTGCTCCTGAAAACAATCCTGGTAATTCAAATGCAAGCAATGTAATAGCCGGCAAAATTGCATTTTTTAGTGCATGTTTATAAATAACAGTCTTTTCCTTTAAACCTTTTGCTCTAGCCGTTCGAATGTAATCTTGCCGTACAACTTCTAACATACTCGTTCTAAAATAACGAGTTAATGAGCCAACTCCAAGAAGAGTCAAAATAAACACGGGTAAAACCATATGCTTTGCAACTTCTATCACGTAAGCAAGCCCCGTCGAATTACTCCCAACATCAATCATCCCGCCTATCGGTAATAGCTTAAAGTCAACCGCAAACACTTTAATTAAAAACAAACCGATAAAGAATGAAGGGAATGACATCGCTGCAAATACACCAATTGTTACAAACTTATCGAATAAAGAATGTTGCTTTGTCGCTGAAAATACACCGATAATAAGTGCAATTAGCCAAATAAAGAACAATGCAATAACCGCAACAATAAACGAATTCCATATAAATTTATTTAATAATGACGTTACAGGTTCTTGATATTGAAGAGAAAAACCAAAATCTCCCTGCAATGCATTACCGAGCCAGTGAAAATATCGCTCAACAATTGGTTTATTTAGACCATATAGCTCTCTAAGTTCCTCAGCTCTTTGCGGTGTAATCTTTGGATTTGAATCAATATAGTCACCGGGAAGAAGCGCGAACAAAAAAAAGATAATAACTGACGTACCCAACAGTGTAGGAATCATTTGTAACAACCTACGAATGATATATGTTTTCACCCTTTTTCTCTCCAATCTTATGCTTAAAATAGAAGAACATTTTTTCAAAGCGGCACACTACTTGCCGAGTGAAAAAATGTCTTCTACTTATACATTCTTATCCTTATTTTTCAATAGATAATACTGGTAAGTTTGCACTAATACTATTGTATTTTTCAGGGTCAATTCCTTTTATATTCCCGTTGTATCCTGTAATTGTTCTACGGTAGTTTAATAGAATTACTGGTGGATCATCACTTAATTCTTTATACAGTTCTTTATAGATTGGTTTACGTTTTTCAATATCTACCGTTTCAATACCTTTTTGAATTAACTCATCTACTTTTGCATTTTTATAACCAAGACTCTTCTCATTGACACCCGACAAATATTCACCAGCTGTTTCACTCGGATCACTTGTAATTGGTGTCGAAACAGAAGCTAAATCATAATCACCTTTGTTTACCTTCGAAAGCATAGTATTAAAGTCCATAAATTCAGGGTTAAATTCTACACCTATCTCTTTGTAATTCTCTTTCGCAATCGGAATTAATAAATCACTATCTTTAGCCGAACTTGGGCCGAAATAAGAAAGCTTTAATTTTTGACCATCCTTTTCACGAATTCCATCCGAACCAACTTTCCATCCTGCTTCATCTAATAATTTTTTCGCTTTTTCTTTGTCGTATTCATATTTATTAACTCCTTCTTCCGTATAAGCCCAAGAAGTTGGATGAATTGGTACATTAGCTACCGTACCGTATCCTTTTAATGCTGTATCAACATATTTTTTACGATCTAATCCGTAAATAAGTGCTTGGCGAACCTTTTTATCCTTTAAGTATGGCTTATTATTATTCATGTAAATATAACTAAATGATGGAGCTGTTTCGATTTGAATATTTGCGAATTGTAAAGCTTTCGCTTGTTCAAGAACTTCATCACCAGTACCTAAACTAGTGTGGTCAACTTCACCCGTTTGGAATAATTGAAGTTTCGTATCACCAGAAGTAATTTTATAAATGAAGTTTGGAATTTTTGGTTTACCCGCATAATAATTTTCATTTGCTACAAATCGAACTTCTTGCCCTGGGATATACTTTTCAAATTTATATGGACCCGCAGCTATCGGTTTTTCATATAACTCTTTTAAGTAATCTAAGCCTGTATTTTGTTTGTAATCTTTTCCATAATAAGCTTTTGATAACACCTCTCCACCTAAAGCTGTTAGTGCCTGTGAATTAATTTTTTCAGTCGTAATTTTAATTGTCTGTGGATCAACAACTTGAATACCTTCAATTGAAGTTGCTTTTCCTTCTTTATATTCTTTACCACCTTTAACTGTATATTGAGAGATGTCCATTTCACCCTCATATGCCTTATCATGTAAAAGCGTCAATGTGAACGCTACATCATCTGCTGTTAATGGCGAACCATCACTAAATTTTAAATCTTTACGTAAATGGAATGTATATGTTAACTGATCAGAAGAAACATCCCACTTCTCAGCTAATTCAGGAGTTGGCTTTCCTTGTTTATCTGTCGATACAAGAGATGCAAAAATAACAGAAGTTACGTTTCCATCCCAGCCATTTTGCTGAAAGTATGGTAAAAAGACACCACCCGGTTTACTAATCCCCACAACTAACGTGTCTTTTCGATTCTTTGCTTTATCGGGTACTTTCGTCTTATCTGTAGCCGCAATTTTTTCGATTTTTATATTTTTTAAATCTTGCTGTTTAACTGGTTCTGTAGAAGCTGTATCCTCCTGTCCCCCACAAGCAGATAACACAAGCGAACTACTCAGCAATACTGAAAATACACCAGCCCATTTTTTTGTCTTTTTCTTCATTGTCCCCACCCTAACTTTTTTTAATAATTACACCTTATGAACTGCTTGCCTAATGTATGCCTCCCACAGCAACATTTATAGCCCATCGGAAAAGTCGGTTTTAATCGTAAAAAAATAGATGTTTTTGAGGGGTAACAATCTTATTCCGACCTTTCCGGTAGACTTTATAGTTATTAGCTTATATCTTTCAGTATATTTTGTCAATTATTTCTATATAAATATTTTGAGAATTCTTTCGAAATTATTGATCAATCTTTAATTTAGGTAAACTTAACAAAATACCGTTGTAGTTGTCTTCTTGTAATCCTTGAATTCGTGCATTATGTGCAGACACGACTTTACTATTGTTTAAGAAAATAACAGGTGGATCTTCACTTAACTCTTGATATAGTTTTTTATAGATTTCTTTTCGTTTTTCAATATCCAATGTTTCTAATGCCTGCTTAGCTAATTCATCTACTTTCGGATTATGATATCCATCATAATTACGCTTACTTGTCGAAACAAACTCCTCAATTGTTCCGCTCGGATCATCAATCATCGGTGTGGAGACCATCGCTAAATCATAATCTCCTTTAATTACCTTGGAAATCATCGTATTAAAGTCCATGTATTCAGGATTGAAATCTACCCCAATCTTTTTATAATCCTCTTTCATAACGGGGATCATCACATCATTGATTTTACTTGCAGAAGAAGCAAAATAACTTACCTTCAATTTTTGGCCATCTTTTTCACGAATACCATCTGACCCAGCCTTCCACCCTGCTTCATCAAGTAATTTCTTCGCTTTTTCTAAATTATATTCGTATTTATTGATTCCTTCTTCTGTATACGCCCACGAAACTGGTGTAATCGGTACATTAACAAGTGAAGCATAACCTTGGAAATACGTATCAATTACTTTTTGGCGCTCTAATCCGTAAATAAAAGCTTGGCGTACACGTTTATCTTTAAAGTATGTCTTCTTATAATTCATTTTAATATAGCCGTAAGAACTTCCTGTATACACATTAATATTAGCGAAACCTAGCTCTTTTAATTGCTCAATTGTTTCCTCATTTGTCGTGAAGCCATCATAATCTACTTCGCCCGCTTGAAATTGTTGCAAATTCGTATCACCTTTTGTAATTTTATAAATAAAGTGCTCAATCTTCGGTTTACCTTCAAAATAATTTTCATTTGCTACAAATCGAACTTCTTGCCCTGGGATATATTTATCTAGTTTATAAGCTCCTGCCCCCATCGGTTTTCCGTATAACTCTTTTAAATACTCTAAATTTCCTTGCTTATATTCTTTACCGTAATAAGCTTTTGATATAACTTCTCCACCAATTAACGATAATGTTTGCGCATTTACCTTCTCAGTTGTAATCGTAATTGTTTTCGGATCGATGACTTGAATCCCCTCAATAGATGTAGCCTTTCCTTCTTTATATGCTTGCCCACCCTTTATTGCTGTTTGGCTTATGTCCGTTGCTCCGCTATACGCTGGGTCATGTAGTAACGTTAATGTAAATGCTACATCATCCGCTGTTAACGGCGAACCATCACTAAACTTTACATCATCTTTCAAATGGAACGTATATGTAAGCTGATTCTCCGAAATATCCCAATTCTTCGCTAGAATCGGGATTGGTTTTCCTTCCTTATCTAGCCCAACAAGAGGAGCAAAGATAGCTTGCGTTATATTGCCATCCCACCCATTCTCCATAAAATGCGGAAGGAATATCCCGCCAGGGCTCGGCATTCCAATTACAAAAGTATCTTTTCTTTCCTTTGCCTTTGCTGGACTTTTTGCTTTGTCACTCGCCTTAATAAACTCATTTTTTACTTTTGGCATCTTTGCTACTTCATTTGTACTTTGCTCTTCTTGAGCGCATCCTGCTAATAAAACTGATGTACTAAGGAATGTAGCAAGTAACCCTTTCAAAGCCTTTCGCATAATTCTCACCCTTACTTTCCTGTTTTTTAATTAAGAGGGAACATAACTCTCCTTCCTGTAACTATCTTTATTTTACCTATAAAAATAGTATGAATTGATTTCAAGATTATTCCTTTTCAATACGCATGTCAACCCTTACCAATTGTTTTCTCTCAAAAAAACAAAAAACACCTTCTATTACCTAATAACCCCACATAGAATAATAACAATCAACTACCAAAAAGGGGGCGAAAACATGGACAACCTATTCCAATATGTCCTGCACTATATATTATTAACAATTATGATAGTCGGGGCACTATTACTATTCCCGTTCTTCCCAAAGTTCGTCCTCTTTTTAGCTTTTTTTATTATGCTCGGAATTGCAATTACAATTTCAATGAGGGAAGAAGATACACAAAAAGAAAGCAGAGTTCAGCGCGTAAAGCTGTAAACTCTGCTTTTTTTCATTCGTAACGTATTCTTGTTAAACCAATTACGAAAAATACTCCTGCAAATAAACTAAGTATACCAACATATCCCCCTATATCTGCTAATGTTCCTCCTCTTACAATTAACTCCGTAAATCCTCGCATCGCCCACGTTTGCGGAACAAAATTCGCCGCCGTTTGCATCCAAGCTGGTTCAATTTCAACCGGCCAATAAAGACCACTAATCATACATGTTGAAATTACAACGATATTACCTAGTGCGGACTGCTGTTCTGTTGTTTTTACGATACTTGCCAATAATAAAGCTAGACCAATGACGGCTAATAACAATACTGAAACGAGTGTAATAACCCCTAATAAATTTCCCCACTGCACATCAAATAATGAATGCGTTAATATCATTAAAACACCAAATTGAATCCACCCTATTAAAAAGAATGAAAGGATATATCCTGCTAGTATTTGAACTCTTGAAACTGGCGTCCCTAATAAACGAGACCAAACACCAAGTTGTCTAGCTTTTAAAATAGTTCCCGTCGCACTTAACATGACAATCATGACGAATAGAATTGAAAAACCTGCCGCTCGACCTGTAACGTTATTTAACTTTTGATCATCATGTAAAATCGATTCTTTTTGAATCGAAACAGGATTTACCTTTGTATAAATTGTTTCATACATCGTTTCCCACGAAGTGTTACTTTTCTTTTCAAAATCTCTTGCTGCACTAACTTCTATCTCCATCTTTTTTAATGCACTTGCTAATACTTGCTCTACAGAAGTTCCACCAGTAAAATCAGCACTAGCTTGAAATTGAATATTTTCTACTTTTCTATCTAGCATACTCTTTTGAAAATCTTTCGGGATAATGATTACACCAGATGATTTCTTGTTTTCGATCATCTGTTTCCCTTCCTCATACGTTACCTTCTCTATAGAAATTAAATCACTTTTCTTTATTTCCTCGTAATACTTGCTAGATAATACAGAATCATCTTTATCTACTAAGCTAATATTTACTTTCGCATTCCCACTTCCACCTAAAAGCCCGCCGAAAATGAGTGTGAAAATAATAGGCATTCCAAACATGAGTATATAACTTTGTGGCCTAATTAAAATTTGTTTTAATTCTAGCCAACAAAATGCCCAAACCTTCTTCATCATTTCCCCTCCTATCTCGTACGTAAACGTAACGTTCCAACCATAACGGAGATAATTCCTGCACCACATAAACTTAAAATAACAGGGAGTAGCACATCCCAAGATGTTCCCGACATAATATTTAAGAAGCTCGTAAGCGCCCATTTATTTGGAGCGATATTCGCAACTGTTTGAAGTGTATCGGGAAATACGTAAATCGGTAACATTGATCCCCCTAATATAGCCAGTATTTGAATACCGATTCCCCCCATTAAATCTGCCGTTTTTTCCTCGCGGATAAAGGCTGCAATTAGCATAGATAAACCAGAAACACAAATTGCATACGATATTCCCAACGCTACTATTTGAGACACGTCTTCGCCCCATTCCACATGAAACATAAAGTTTGTAGCAACTATAAATATCCCAAATTGTATACAGGCAAATAGTAATGTACCTAAAAACTTCCCGAATAAAATTGAAAACGAGCTCGTCGGTGTACTGAACAAACGCGCCAACGTTTCAGTTCGTTGTTCTGTTACAACTGACTTTGCACCTACTGTTATGTTATATAGTAAAAACATGACTAACATTGCTGCTGCATAATATTGCATCGCTGCAACTGTTTTTTTGCCTATCGTTCCTCTTTCGATGTTATCCGCACTTGTAGTTGCTATCGTCTGCAGACTTCCACTCACCTCTTTTGCAACTTGTGCTACATCACTCTGCTGAGATTTTGCTAATTCTGTTACAACACTTTTAGTAGATACTGCGACCGTTTGAACACGTTCTGAAAAAGAGTGAATCATTGACTCGGCAATTTTTGCTTGTATATCTTTTGACGGGTCTATAAGCACCTTTGGTTCTTTTAATTTTCCATCTTGTACTTGTTCGCTCCATTTATTTGGGATGACAATTCCTACGTCAATTTTCTTTTCCTTCAACATATCTTCAAGCTCTTTCTGGGAATTAACTACCTTTACTTTTACATCATCTTTTATTTCCTTAGACTGCAATACATCTTTTCGAAAGACATCTGCAAACTCATCCGTTCCCTCTTGATAATAGCCAATTACTGTTTTCGGTAGTCCACCACTATCAAATATATTACTTAATGCTGAACCTAAAATCGCTGTTAATAAAAGCGGCATAAGTATCATCATCATAAATCCGCGGCGATCAATTAAACGGATTTTTAAATCCTTCCATGCAATAATGAAACTTTTCATCTCGCACTAACCTCCTTAATCACGCAGTGAACGTCCTGTTAATTGTAAAAAGAGTGCCTCTAAATTCGGTTCTTGTACTTCCAGTTTTAAAATTTGAGTGTTGTTCTCAACAACTACTGAAACAACTGTGCCAATTGCCTCACCACCATTTAGTCCAATATCAATCGTGCTATTATCTTCGTCAAAAATTATCCGCTCAACAACAGGTAATGCCTTCAACTTTTGTAACAGTTCCGTACTATAGCGATTCAATTGCAATTTCACTATGAACCCATCTGCCAGACGATTGCATAACTCTCTTTTCGTTCCTAGTGCAATTACCTTTCCGTGATCAACGATGGCAATTCGCTCACATAAATACTCAACTTCTTCCATGTAATGACTCGTATAAATAACCGTCATACCTTTTTCATTTAATTTTTTTACAGTCTCTAAAATATGATTTCTCGATTGCGGATCAATCCCAACTGTCGGTTCATCCATAATTAATAACTCTGGTTCGTGCATAAGTGCTGCACCAATATTAATACGCCGTTTCATTCCACCTGAAAATGTTTCAATTTTATCCTTCCCTCGGTCCTGTAAACCGACGTAAACTAATACTTCCTCTGCCCGCTCTTTTGCAACTTTTCCATTTAAACCGTACATCTTTCCCCAAAAAATTAAATTTTCCTTTGCTGAAAGTGTCGGATACAGCGCAATGTCTTGCGGGACAATACCAATTTTCTTTTTCGTTTCTAATGGATACTCTTTTACAGATTTCCCACCAACTTTTATATCACCACTATCGTATGGAATTAACCCACAAATCATTGATATCGTCGTTGATTTCCCCGCGCCATTTGGACCAAGTAACCCAAATGTTTCACCCTTTTTCACTTCAAAAGAAACACTCTTTACAACTTCCCTCTTGCCAAATGATTTCGTAATACGATCTATGACTAACATATTGATTCAGCCCCTTTGCTTTCATCTACACTTTCATTGTAGAAAAATTTCTTCTTCTCTCCATCACCCTTGAGATAGAAATAAAAAATAAAAAAGCAGCAAATTTTGCTGCTTTTTCACACTTATATATGCCAAAAGTCATGTGTATGTCGTAACACCGTATCTTACTGCGTATATTGCTGCTTGCGTTCGATCTCTCAGTTCTAGCTTACTAATTAAATTAGAAACGTGATTCTTTACAGTTCCCTCTGTAATGAATAACTTTTCAGCAATCTCTTTATTATTTAAACCACGTCCAACTTCCCTTAAAACCTCTACTTCACGCTCAGTTAATTGTTCTAGTTGTTCTGGTGGGGTACACTCTACTACTGTTTTTGTCTTTTTTAATTCCTTTACAATTTGCGCTGTTATATCTTGAGGAAGCACAGCTCCTCCACCATGTACCGTTAAAATTGCTTGAACAATGGCATCTGTCTCCATATCCTTCAATAAATAACCACTCGCTCCTTGCTCTAATGCCTCAAAAATAAGCTCACTATCACTAAAAGTTGTTAACATAAGAACCTTTATATAAGGAAACTTTTCTCTAACTAAACGAGTTCCTTCAACACCATTCATACGAGGCATCCGAATATCCATCAAAATAATTTCAGGCTGTAATTGTTTCACCTTTTGTACGACTTCATCCCCATCACTAGCCGTCCCTACCACTTCCAGTTCCGGACGTAAATTTAATATCATTGCCAATCCATCACGAATCAGTGATTGATCATCAACAATCATAATTCGAATCATAACGCTCCCCCTATTACCCATGTTTTTTCTCGGAGTGGAAATTCGATTTTTAGGCGAAAACCTTTTTCTATTTCACTCTCAAATTGAATGATTCCACCATGCTCCTCTACACGTTCTTTCATATTAAGTAGGCCAAATCCAGGGCTTACTTCATTGACCCCCATACCATTATCCAAAATACATAACTTAACTTGTTCCACTGAACAAACTAAACTTACTTCACATAAACTAGCTTTTCCATGACGTTTTGCATTCGTTAAAGACTCTTGCATAATGCGAAGCAACGTAGGCTGTAGTGACAACGGGATCACAACCGGATCCCCTTGTAATTGAAAAGATACTTGTACTTTCGTCGTTTTAGAATATCCATGTAGCATTTCACGCATATTCTCTATTATGTTCCCTAGTTTACTTTCCTCTTTTAAGGCATGCACAGAAGCTCTCACTTCTTGAAGTGATTTTTTAGCTAACCCATGGCATGTATGTAAAACCTCTTCTGTAGCGTCCGATTTTTGTTTCCATAAAGCCTCTGCCAACTGTAACTGAACAAGTAAAGCTGTCATATTATGACCGACTGTATCATGAATTTCTCGGGCAATATCGTTTCTCTCTCGAACTGCAGTTAATTCTTCTACCTCTTTTGCAT
>Ga0213824_1000387_pt1 | contig 34841 bp, 32 predicted proteins | sample MC6MC0906MG_FD_179892 | JGI IMG/M metagenome (GOLD analysis project Ga0213824, IMG submission 179892) | Enriched soil aggregate microbial communities from Iowa State University, Ames, United States - MC6-MC0906-MG | ecosystem: Environmental > Terrestrial > Soil > Unclassified | place: USA: Iowa...
CCATTGTGAAATACAATGTGCTTCATCTACGACAAATAATGAAATATGAATTTTTTTCAATTCTCTTATTAGAAGTTCCGACTGCAACATCTCTGGTGATACAAAAACAAATTTATAAAAAGATAACTTTTTCATTGCTTCTCTTTTTTCACTTAACGTCCGAAAACTATTAAATGCAATAACTCGATTTTTCACAACATACTTTAATTGCGTAACTTGGTCTTCCATTAAAGATAATAATGGTGATACAACAAGCACCGTACCCTCTTGCAGAAGCCCCGGAAGTTGATAACACATTGATTTTCCCCTTCCAGTCGGAAGCATTGCTACAACATCTTTTCCTTCCAATAAGTCCGTAATAACTCCTTTTTGCCCCGGACGAAATTCAGAATATCCAAACCACTTATATAAATATTCCTCAAGCTTCATTAATACCCTCCATCCGTGCCAATACAAGACGGACTTCAAAATAAGAGATTCCCTCTCCAACCGCTTGCTTCAACACACGCAATTTACGTGTTTGTAATGCTTCAATTACTTTTGATACTTTTTCTATTTTTTCTTTTTCCATAAACATCTCAATAGAAAATTCTTTTTCTCGTAAAGCAATCTCCACAAAATGATCTTCTATAGTGGCAACCTTTAAATTCCGAATTGTCGCTATTTCTTCTAAAGAGCGTCCTTGTCTCCAAAAATTGTATGTTTTTTTCGTTGATAAGCTAAATAAATCAGCTTTCTCATTTGGATAAGAAATAATTTCAGCTAATAATGGAAACTCATTTTCTTTATTGCGAACTTCTTGAATAAGGAAATGAATTGTACCCCAAAATAAAAAGTACACTCGAAATACATCTTGTTTCGTAATTTCCGCTAATTGTTGTAAAGTACACCCGATACGTTCATAGCCAGTTAACCGATATGTTACGATTGTCGCTTCTACTGAATTATTTTTTTGTAAAAGAGTATGCATCTCCTTCCACAATCTTTTAGCCAATTCATTTCTCGTATATGGTATTCCCGTGAGAAAACGTTTTACCCACATCATTATTTCTGTATCCTGTTGAATTGGAATAAATTTCGCATTCGCCTGTTGTAAATTCGAAATGGTTTGAATGGTTAATGATAATCTCTTCCAAAACGTTTCACCTATTTCACCATAGTGTAAACCATGTAAATACGTCGGAAAGGCAAATTCATCTTCCCATTTGTTTAATTGCATATTACCAGCAGTCGTTAACACGTATGTATTATCATCTATAGATTGAACTAAATCCGTCTGTAACAACTTTGCAACTTCTTGATCATAATCAGCTCTATTTAATGATTTATAAATCCCAAACAAAAAAGAAATTTGAAACATATTCCCATCTTGTAATGTTTGCGACGATCTCTTTCCTTTTAACAAATAATAAATCGAAGAAACGGTTCTTTCACCATTCAATTGTTTTAAACAATATAATAAAGTATATTGTAGCTGCATTACCGCTTCCACCCTTCAGTCTAACTTCATTCCTTTTTCAATACGATCGCATTTAACTTATCATATTCACACTACATGCTTGTATATATTCTATTGTATCAAACGAAATAACATTTAAGTATTTTGAAAATCTTATGAAATAATTCAAAAACAAGTTGACACCCTAATTGATAAGCATTATCATTATAATTTTATGTTGAAAAGTTTTAAAAACCGTTTTACAATAAGGTTATAATTTTTTGACGAACTTTTCACATACATATTATCAGGAGGGAAAAAAGATGGCAAAATATACAATCGTTGATAAAGATACTTGTATTGCATGTGGTGCTTGTGGCGCTGCTGCACCAGACATTTATGACTATGATGATGAAGGTATTGCATTTGTAACATTAGACGATAACCAAGGTATCGTTGAAATTCCAGATGTATTAATTGAAGATATGATGGATGCATTCGAAGGCTGTCCAACTGACTCAATTAAAGTTGCTGACGAATCATTTGATGGCGACTCTTTAAAATTCGAATAGTCTTTTATTAACTTCAAAAAATGCCCCTCATATGGATGAGGGGTATTTTTTGTTTTCTATTTTCATTCTATTTAATAAAAAACCATTAGTAGTCCATACTACTAATGGTTTTATCTTCCCCCGTAAATGCCCGATTGGTGAGGGCTGATAATCAGTGGAGGATGAATCCCCCACCGATTAAGGTTTCACTTTATATTTTATGCATTATTCATTTTTGCAAACACCCATACTTTCAGGCGTGAGAATAACGCTACAAATACAATTGTCACTACAACTCCTTTAATCAAATTAAATGGTAAGATTGCCGTTACAACCGTTGTTTTTATAGCATCACTAGACATAGCTGGTGAATTTAAAAACCAAGTGTAAGCTGGGAATATGATGATGTAGTTTAATACACTCATGATTAATGCCATTGTAATTGTCCCTAGCATTAATCCTGTCGTTAAACTCTTTACAGTACGATACTTTCTAAATAAGAAAGCTGCTGGTCCAATAAATAAACATCCTGCAATAAAGTTTGCAATTTCTCCAACTGGCACTCCCGTTAAGCTTCCTTGAATCCCGTAATGTAAGATATTTTTTATCGCTTCTACAATTACTCCTGCAATCGGCCCAAAAATAATCGCCGCAATTAATGCTGGCACATCACTAAAATCAATTTTTAAAAATGGCGGAAGCCCTGGGAATGGAAAATCCAACATCATTAGTAAATACGCAATACTACTTAGCATCGCTACACTCACCATCTGCACTACACTGTTTTTTTGTTTCATCTTTCTCTCTCCTTTTCCATCGATCTTCTCATGGAAAGTGGAAAGGTTCTGCTATGCCTATTTTTTCATAGAACGAAAAAACCCTTTGCGATTTACACAAAGGGAGAATTTTAAGGCACATCAAACAGACGTTCAAATACTTATCTTTTTTGAACGCTTGAACCTCCATCTTCTCCCATCCAGACTATACTGTCGGCTTTGGAATCACACCAAATCCTGCCTTAACGGCTCGCGGGCTTAGAACGAAATTATTAACTGTTCATCACCGCCGGTCGGGATTTTCACCCTGCCCCGAAGATAGACCGATATTCTATTTTCCACTTCATTATACAACAACATGATCCTATTGTGAACAAAAAAAGTGTAACTTATTAAAAATAAGTTATTAATTTTATATAACCAAAAATACAATCAATATATTTTACAATACAACCCATATTTTTTATAATCCGGTATTTCTCTTATGAATCCCCTAGTCATATATCGTTAAAAGTGATAAGATGTTGAATTGTTAAGATAAGAACATTTTCTGAGTTATGGAGGAAATGTCATGAAGAAAGATAAAAGGCACTCTATTCGAGAAGCAATGAAAAAGAACTTAAGAAAAGAATACTTTTATTTGAAAAAAGAATTACTTTTCTACTGTCCAATTGATCTAGGCACATTCTCAAGAGAGACATACTACGCTACTTTTGACCAAGATGGCATAAGTATTTATCAGTATGATAAAAAAACAGAAAGTAAATTAAAATTGTGTGAGCGTCATCCATGGAAGAGTTGGAATAAGGTAAAAGTTGATCATTATTTAACAACTTCTCAATTTATTTTCCAAGGTGAGCGAAACTGGATTTTATCCCTTTTCCAAAAAGGAAAAGAAGCTCAAAGAATAATTGAAGAACATACATCTTTACAAATTGAAGTTGTTTCCCGTCCTTTTTCCAAGAAACTTCCTGGTTTCCGTTCTAATACACCATTGAATAAATACATCGGTAGCATTTGTTACACTGCACTTATTGCATTTTTATTAAAATGGATGATTCCATTTCAAGCACCACAAATCGCCCTGTATTCTCTTTCAATTGGCTTTATGCTTCTTGGTTTACTTTGTCTTACAATTGGTCTAATTGAACCATCTATCGTACTATTTCGGACAAAAGAAAAAACAAGAACAAAAGTCTTTTACTTATATAGCTACTTAGCTATTTCTGGATTTATATGTGTCTTTATTTTTTGGTAAAAGAAGCCGTCCCAAAAGATTTTTTGGGACGGTTTTTCGTTGGGAATAGATTACTCTTATCTTCGTATGTTATTGCTAAGTCAATATTTCTTGTCGAAACGTCGATATAATTTCATTTACTATCGTAATCTTAATACTCTATTCAAAAGTTATAATTTTGGAGGTTTCCTTTACTTAACGTATAGTTGTTGGTTCGGATAGATTCGCTCTTGTCGCAATCCATTTCTCATTTTGATTTCCTCAACTGTCATACTAAATCTCCGAGCAATACCAACTAAAGTGTCACCTTTTTGTACGACATATAATGATGATGACACGACTTGATTTTTTTGTTCATTTAAAACAAGCAACGGATTCATCGCATTCCTTTTCTCCATCGTCCATCTTCCTTGGTGCACTTCTAAATGTAAATGCGCTCCTCGTGATTCTCCTGTATTCCCTACCTCTCCAATTCGCTCTCCTTTTGAAATATTATCCCCTTGAACTACATATCTCTTATTTAAATGCGCATAAACAGCCTCATATTCTCCATGTTTAATAAACACAACATTTCCATAACTACTTGAAAAATAAGACTTTGTCACCTTACCATTTTGAATAGCTGCAACAGGCGTTCCAATGGACGCAGCTATATCAATACCATAGTGTTTCCCATGTCTTGTCCCAAAATAATCACTTATCTGCCCATCAACAGGCCATATCCACTGATTCTCTTCAGCGTAAACATGTAATTGAGATAAAAATAATATATTCAATATCACCACGCCACATTTTAACGCTTTCATATACATCCTCCGTTTTCTAATAACCGTCATACCTTCTCTATTGTGGGATATTATAGAAAAAAGTATACAAAAAAAGGAAGTTAATTACTCCACTTCCTTCTCTTTTTTATTGCGAAAAACAAGTGCACTGCGGTTATATTCCACATCTTTCACTTGTAAACGCGCATTTATTACTCTAGCTACCGCAAACAAATAATCAGATAACCTATTTACATACTTTAGAACAATTTCATTGGTTTCTCCTTCTTTTTGCAATGACACTATACAACGTTCTGCTCTTCTTATAACTGTACGTGCAATGTGTATTGCAGCTGATGCCTCGCTACCACCTGGTAAAATAAAACGTTCTAATGGCGGCGCTTCTTCTGTATAAGAATCAATTCTTCTCTCTAAATACTCGACCATCTCTATCGTTACTTTATAGGGGATTTTCTTCTCTACTATTGCTAAATCTCCTCCACAATCAAATAGTTCATGTTGAATATTTTCAAGCTCGTTATAAATGTCACGAAAACATTCCTCTTGCAATTTTGACAGCGCGTATCCGATATGAGAATTTGCTTCATCAATCGTGCCATAAGCTTCTACACGTATATGATCTTTATCCACTCGGCCACCTATTACACTCGTTTCCCCTTTATCTCCTGTTTTTGTATAAAGTTTCATTTCATTATGACACCTCTCTTTTTTCATACTGATTATTAAAGAAAAAACTCTACCATTCTTTATTTAATTGAACTTACAAAAAAATAAAAAAACAGTAAAGCTTTTATTCATTATCACTTTTAAAAAACATATATATCTAAATTATACGATTTGGTAAATATACAGAGAATGTAGTTCCTTCTCCAACGACACTCGATACAGAAATCTTTCCATCATGACCTTGAACAATATTTTTAGCAATCGCAAGTCCGAGTCCAGTTCCAACCTTTTTCCCACGCGTTCTCGCTTTGTCAGCTTTATAGAACCGATCGAACAAGAATGGAATATCTTCTTCTGGAATACCCGCACCCGAATCCTGCACTTCAAAAGTAAGGCCACTATTTTCCGTATTAATTACAAGTGTAACATGTCCACCCGCGTTTGTATGACGGATTGCATTATCAATTAAATTCGTCAATACCTGCTCCATACGATCTGCATCAAACGGATATTGTTCAATTGGGCTTTGGAAATCAACTGTTAATTGAACTTCTTTATCCTTTGCAATCCCTTGGAATTTACGGCCAATTTTTTCGACAAATGGATGAATATCTACTTCACCAATATGTAACTCTACGTGACCACTTTCCATACGAGCTAAATCTAATAATTCATTTACAAGCTTACCTAAACGAACGGATTCATCATAAATGATTTGAACAAACTCATTAATTTCCTCTTTCGTTTGCACAATATCATCTAAAATCGCTTCACTATACCCTTGAAGCATGACCATCGGTGTACGAAGTTCATGTGATACATTCGCGATAAAGTCTTGACGCATCTTCTCAAGACGACGTTCTTCCGTCATATCACGCAACACTGCTACAGCCCCACGAATTTTCGTTTGATTGTAAAGCGGCGTCATAAGAACTACGTAGTTACCTTTTTGCAAATTAATTTCAACAACTTGTTGTTGCTCACTTTCTACAACGAGATGGAATAACTCAACAAGTTCAGAAGGTAGTTTTTTACTTAGCTCTATCTCTTTTTCTTCTTGCCAAACTTGTAAGAAATGTTCGGCCGGTGGATTAATAACTACGACTGCACCTTCTTGATTTAACGTAATAACCCCATCTGCCATACTACTCAAAATACTAGCTAACTGTTCTTTTTCTTGCTGCAAAGCATTCATATTAAACTTCAACTGTTTCCCCATTTGATTTAAGGCCGTTGCAAGCTCACCAATTTCATCCTGAGAAACCATAGGAGCCTTTGCATCAAACTTCCCACGTGCCACCTCAAAAGCAACCTCACGCATTTTACGAAGCGGTGCTGTAATTCGAGTAGATAAGAAGAACGCAAAGAAGGTTGTTAATATAATCGCAATTCCAGCCGATAAGAAAATAAAATCAGTCGTTCTCTCCATACCTTGTATCGGTACTTGTAAAGATTCATATACAAACACTGCACTTTGATTTTTTGACTGCACTGGTTTCCCGACGATCATAATATCATTTTCAGTATTTTTATTCTTCCTACTATTAGAAGCTTTTCTAATGTTATTTTTAATTTCTTTTTTGTCTTTAAATACAGCAGCTAATTCTTTATCTTCTTTTAGATCATCTATTGTTAGAGTAACTAACCCTTCTTGTTTCGGAGAAGAGGAAATTTCCTTACCATCTTCTACAATAATGATTCTTGAAAGTGGATCAGAGAATTTGTACGCGATATTCTCAATCGTTTTTACATCGGCACCTTCTTCAATTAACTCTGAGACACTAGTTGCAACTTTTTGAAGCCTAGCTTCACTCATATCAACATAATATGTTCTAAAAAACTGCGAAAGTAAAATCGCAACAAATCCAAGAACAAACGAAACGAGAAGTAATATGGTCATCCATAACTTCCCTACTACACTCCTCCAAAGCATCAGTCGTTCACAACCTCAAACTTGTAACCAACGCCCCAAACGGTAACAATCATCTTCGCAGCATCTGGTGATTTTTTACTTAACTTCTCACGTAAACGCTTTACATGCGTATCAACTGTACGTAAATCTCCGAAGAATTCGTATTGCCATACTTCTTTTAACAATTGCTCACGGTCAAACACTTTATCTGGAGCTTTCGCTAAGAATAATAGTAATTCATACTCTTTCGGTGTTAAATTCACTTCATTACCATCTGCTGTAACACGATGTGCGTCGTTATCAATTGTTAAATGTGGGAACACAGTAACATCTTTCGTCGTTGTATCCTGTGTAAAGAATGTTGTTGGTACAGCACGGCGTAATACCGCTTTCACACGAAGCACTACTTCACGAGGGCTAAATGGTTTCACGATATAATCATCAGTTCCTACCTCAAACCCTTGTACCCGATTTACTTCTTCACCTTTTGCTGTCAGCATAATAATTGGTGTCGCTTTCTTCTCACGAACCCCTTTGCACACTTCTATACCATCTTTACCAGGCATCATAAGATCTAATAAGATTAAATCATAATCATTTTGTAAGGCCATTTCTAAAGCTGTATCACCATTATCAGCTTCTTCAATTGTGTATTGCTCTCTTTCTAAATACATTTTCAATAAACGACGAATACGATCCTCATCGTCTACAATTAATATTCTTGATTCATTTTCCATTTCTACCCGCTACGCATTTTAGCGCAACGGTTCACACCTACCCTTCTACAATATAATGTTGCACTTATTCTCATTTAACAAAATATTTTTTAAACGTTTCACTTTCCATATTATGCTTCACAAGAATAATAAAGTTTGTTCATTTTTTTTCCAAAACTATGTATTTTTTTTGAACAGTCTATTTGGTCCTCGACACCATTTTACAAAATCAACCGCTACTTTGTCATGTTTTTCTCAAAAAAGAAGAAAAATTGACAAAAATAAAATAGGAAAGTGACATACACTCTCCTATTTTATTTCTCTATGCATACGAATGTAAACCCGCAATAATTAAGTTTACTACAATAAAGTTAAACATAATGATTGCAAAACCAATTACTGCAAGCCAAGCAGACTTTTCTCCATGCCATCCTTTAGATAAACGTAAATGTAATACCGCAGCATAAAAGAGCCATGTAATAAGTGCCCAAACTTCTTTTGGATCCCAACCCCAAAAGCGCGTCCAAGCAATTTGAGCCCAGATCATTGCAAAGATTAACGCTCCTAACGTAAACACTGGGAATCCTATCGCAATAGAACGATATCCGATTTCATCTAGTAAATCACTATTCGTATTCTTTACTAACGGCTGAAGCGCCGCTGATACTCGTTTACGTAAAACTAGCCTTAATACGATATAAAGCAACGTTCCCACTAACACAGACCAAATTACAGTATTTAATTTTTTCGCATTTACAATTGCTGGAACTTCCACTGTCGGCTCTAATTTATTTTCTGTCAATAACTTCCCTTCATGCGGTCCAACTAAAGCCGGAAGATTATATTTCATCTCTACTTGTTGTTCATTTTTATCAATCCATTGAAACTTCGCTTCATATTTCATACTAGAGAATACTGTTGTGATTGCAATAAATCCAACTGTACAAACAAGCGTATATACTACTGTCTCTAACCAAAAAGTTCGCTTACTTCTTGTCGATTGATCTACATTCTTCAGTAAGTACATTACGCCCGTAATAAAACTAATTGCTAAAATCGCTTGTCCTGCTGCCGCCGTCGTCACGTGAATATGTAACCAATTACTTTTTAAAGATGGAATAAGCGGAGATATTTCCCTCGGAAACATACTCGCATAAGCAATTAATAAAAGAGCAACTGGTAATGCAAATAATCCGATTATACTTACACGGTACATAAAATACATGACAATAAATGCTCCGACAAGCATCATGCCGAAAAACGTACCGAACTCAAAAAAGTTACTAACTGGTGCATGCCCTGATGCAATCCACCTTGTAACAAAATATACCATTTGTGCAATAAACCCTAAAATTGTAATCGTTATTCCTACATTTGCCCATTTATGACCTTTTTCTTTAATTGCCCCCCCAAAAAATAGAGTGGCAATTAAATATAAAATAAATGCGGTAAAGAGAAAGTTACTACTTATTTGCACCATATCGTTTCCCCACCTTAACTAATTTTTTTATCGACTACATTATCGCTTGGCTGCGGAATTGCTGTACCTTCTATTACTCTTTCAATATCTTTCTTTAAACCGAACCAATTTTTATTCGTATGTCCTGCAATCCACCATTCATCATTAACGCGTTGTATCCAAATACGGCGATGATTCCAATACATCCCTTGAATCACACCAACCATAAATATAAATCCTCCAATACCGAGAATCCAAAGCGTTAAATCTTTCCTTACAGTAAGTGCTGTTGCATTTTGCATTTCCACACCTGCAAACGACATTTTATATTTATTATTTCCATCAGGTTCTATATTTTGCTGAATACCAACAAAACTCACTTCACCATCTGGTGTTTCTGGCGTAAACATTTTAAACACAAATGCAGGATTGTTTGGTAATTTCGTTTTTGTATTCGGTTTTCCATTCTCATCAAAATAAAAATCTGGGAAATAGCTTAATAGTTCTAGAGAATACCCATTTCCTAAATCGTATTTTTCTGTAGGGTCTGCTAAATTCACTTTAATCGGTCCCCACTTTTGATTATTATCTTTATTTTGCAAATGGAAGGACATGCTTTTAAATTCACTTTCTTTGTAATCCACCTGATAAACAGCAAATTGATCAAATTTCAGCGGTTCATTCACTCGAATTTCCGATTCTTTTACTTTTTCTAATTTCGGTTTTTGTCCTGCTATATTTTCGCCGACCGCTTTATACAATACAGCATTCGTTTGGAAGTTTTTCGCAATCATTTTATCACCTACACGGTCAATTGCTTCATCAAAAACTTCCTTGTCCTTACTTTTATCATAAACTTCCTTTATAAACTTCTCGTTTTTTAAATAGTATTGCCCATCCGTCCCTGGTATTTCTTTCGTTTCACCATCACGTAACCAAAGCGCTTCGTCTACGTACATACTCGGTAAAAAACGGAGCATTGCACCAAATAAAAAGATAATGAGACCGATATGATTCACATATGGACCCCAGCGCGAAAACCGTCCCTTTTCCGCTAAAATATTACCGTCTTCCACTTTCACATTATAGTTCGTTTTCTTTAAATTCATTTGGACTCTTTCCAAATCACCCTCTTGTGGTGTACCAGTTCCATATAATCTCTGCCTCTTTAAAAAGCTAGGGTGTCTCTTCACCCCTTGCTTCTTCAAAGCTTTATAAAGGGGAATGACACGATCTAAACTACATATCACAAGTGAAATACCAATTGAAGCAATTAACATCATATACCACCATGAACCGTATAAATTATTAAAACCTAATTGATAGTATAATTGCCCTAAAAATCCGTATTCTTGCTTATAATATTCAGCTGGTGCAATCCCTGGTGTTATGTACATTTCTTGCGGAAAAATAGTTCCAATCGCCGATGCAGCTAAAGTGATTACAATGAGCCATACACCCACTTTTACAGAAGAGAAAAAGCTCCAAATTTTATCGACTATCGTTTTTGTTTGCGTGAGAGATCTCCGAGCACTCCCCTCATAGCGCATATCCAATAGTTTTATATTTTCATTGCTTTCAAATGGTTTCCCACAAGCTTCACAAAAAACAGTTCCTATTGGATTAACATGTCCACATTCACACTTAATTTCTTTCAACACTCTCACCGCCCCTGTATCTATATGTACTATTGTATATTCTAACCTCAAGTTACCGCAATACTCAGAATTTTTAAATCAAAGGCGCTATAGGTAAGCACCTCTTATGTAAAGGCTTTCTTTATTACGGAGTAATTTTCTTTAAATATCCTTCTAACTGTTCTTTCGTTTGTTCACCTATAATTTGTTCGACTACTATTCCATCTTTATCAATCAAAAAGCTTGTCGGTAATGGTCCTACCCCATATGTGCCTATGATTTTTGTTCCTTTATCAATAGCAACCGGGAATTTTAAATCATATTGTTTCACAAAGTTCTTAACAGCAATATCCGTTTCATCTGCATCTAACGCAATGATTTCAACGCCTTTTTCTTTATACTTTGGATATAATTCATTCATATAAGGCATTTCTTTCTCACAAGGTTTACACCAAGTTCCCCAAAAGTTTAAAAACACACCTTTTCCCTTTAGGTCTTTTAGTTCAATTTTCTTTCCTTCTAAATCGGTTACAACAAAGTTAGGTGCTTCTTTTCCAATTTGCATTTTCTCTTTATCAGCGAAAAACCCTTGATATAGTGTAAATCCTACCGCACCGCTTAAAATGAGCAGAATGATAACACGAAATAATAAGCGATTTTTTTTCATATTGTCTCCCCTCTCTTCGACGAGTGATGAATATATGTATTTTTTAATAAATCACCAGCGGAGCATTCCACTGGTGAAAGTTTCACACTATCGATTAGCGCGGCTTTGTAGAAGCCAATGCACGTAATTGTTTCACCTCATGTGGTGACAATTCTCTCGCATCACCAGGGCGCAAGCTACCCACTTCTAAAAAGGCATAGCGTTCACGCTTTAGTTTCACTACTTTACAATCTAACGCTTCAAACATGCGACGTACTTGACGATTACGTCCTTCATGAATCGTTAATTGTACAATCGCAGTCTCTTTACGCTTGTCCCAAGAAATAATTTTCACATTTGCTGGTGCTGTTTTCCCGTCTTCTAACATAACACCTCGTTCTAACATGCGAATTTTCTCACCTGTTAATGGCCCTTTAATTTTTGCAACATATGTTTTTTCAACTTTATATCTCGGGTGCATTAATACATTGGCGAAATCTCCATCGTTTGTCATCAATAATACGCCAGACGTATCATAATCTAAACGTCCGATTGGGAATAAACGTTGTCTGATTTCAGGGAAAAAGTCTGTTACAACACTTCTTCCTTTATCATCTGATACACTCGAAATTACACCAGTTGGTTTATATAGTAAAAAATAAATAGGTTCTTCTTTTTCAAGAGGGATGTTATTTACTTCTACTTTATCTTGAGGAGTTACTTTTGTTCCTAACTCCTTCACTATTTTCCCATTAACTTTCACTTTTCCTTGCTGAATTAATTCCTCAGCCTTTCTTCTCGATGCAATACCTGCTTGCGCAATCACTTTTTGTAATCGTTCCATTTCTTTTTTTCACCTCGAATTTATCTTACCTTACATTAGAAAGACTTGGCAACCGCATACGCTTTACGGCTATTCGCTCCTTCTCACTTAAACAACATAGCGATGATAATAAACATATAAAGGTCAAATCATGTTTTTACCCTTTATTATTGTCCATATTTTTCATATTTCTCACAATAAAAGTTCATTATTTTGTCAAAAATACCGCATAAAAAAACCACTATTAAACTACACGTTAATAGTGGTCGTATACGTATTATAAGCGAAATAGCGCAAAAAATGAATAGCATTACTGAAACAATAGAGAAACAAACACAATCGAGCAAATAATTCCGATTAAATCTGCAAAAAGTCCTACCTTTAATGCATCTCCCATTTTTCTAATACCAACAGCCCCAAAGTATACTGTTAAAATATAAAAGGTCGTATCTGTGCTACCTTGCATCGTTGAAGCTAATCTTCCAATAAACGAATCTGGCCCATATGTAGCGATTAAATCAGTCGTAATACTTAAACCAGCAGAGCCAGAAATCGGACGAATAAGTGCAAGCGGGACAATTTCGGCTGGTACATGAATTAAATCTAACATCGGCTTCATTACCGATATCATTGCATCTAGAGCACCCGATGCCCGGAAAATAGAAATAGATACAAGCATTCCTACCATAAACGGCAAAATGGAAACTGCAATTTGAATTCCTTCTTTTCCACCCTCAACGAACGATTCATACGTCGGAACTTTCTTTATCGTGCCATATAAAAGGATAAAACCAATCACACAAGGGATTACCCATAATGAAATTGTATTTACAATACTCATTTTTTCCGCCCCTTTCTACTCCTTCTTCGGTAAAAATAGCGGTCAATCCAAATTGCTCCGATCATCGATAACACTTGTGCTATAAATGTGACGCCAACAATTTCAGTAGGATTTGCTGATTCATAAGTCATTCGAATCGAAATGACGGTAGTAGGAATTAAAGTAATAGCTGATGTATTTAATGCTAGAAACGTCACCATAGAGCGACTGGCCGAATCCTTCCCTCCATTTAACTCTTTCAGTTGTTCCATCGCTTTAATACCAAGAGGGGTTGCTGCATTACCTAATCCAAAAAAGTTCGCCATCATATTCGATAGAATAAATCCCATTGACGGATGATCCTTCGGTATTTCTGGAAACAATCTTTTTACTATCGGCATAAAAAGTGTAACTAATTTTTTTAACAACCCTGCTTCCTCTGCAATTTTCATTAAGCCAAGCCAAAATACTAAAACACTAATAAGTCCAATACAAATCGTTACCGCATCTTTTGACCCTTCAAATACAGCTTTAGTTACTTCTTCCATCGTTCCGTTTATCATGGCATACACAATCCCTATGACCGCCATCGCTGCCCAGACGAGATTAACCATCTATCCCAACACCTATCATATAAGAAAAGATTTCTTTTACGTTATTCCAATACATTCCCGTTGTAGCTACTAACTTTCGTTTACTGTAAAATAAATTACGTTCTCCAACTTTTTCATTTCCTACATAAATTTCGGTCTTTCCAATCTTTACCCCATCCGTAAATTTTGCACTTCTATCGAGCTCAACTTTTAATACTACGCTCTTTCTTTCCCCTTCAGTTAAAGGAACAGAAAAACTATTTTTCGTATAAACGTGATTGGCGTATTTTTTTTCATTTATTTCAGCTAGCGCTCCTTGTCCTAAAACTGTAGTTTGCTTGAAATGTTCAAAACCTTTGTCAAATAAATTCATATGATCATCCCAATCACTAGAAGCACTCAAAGTTACGACAATTAAATCTAGTCCATCTTTTGAAGCTGTTGTAACAAGTGTCCGCCCTGCTTTCTTCGTAAAACCTGTCTTTCCTCCTGTTGCAAATTCATAATAAGATGTCACAAGCTTATGTTTATTTTTCCACGGATAATCCCAAGAATCTGATTTATACGTTTTTGTTCCAAAAATTTTCTTAAAGGTCTCGTTCCCCATTGCATATTTCGTTAATAGTGCCATATCATAAGCCGACGAATAATGCGAGCCATCCCCATCCAAGCCATGCGGGTTTGAGAAGTGCGTATCTTTCATTCCGATTTCTTTCGCTTTTTCATTCATTAAATATACGAACCCTTCTATACTCCCTCCTACATTTTCAGCAATTACTTGTGCTGCATCATTACCTGATCTAAGCATTAACCCGTAGACTAAATCTTCTAACTTCACTTTTTGTCCAGGTTTTAAATAAATTGCTGATCCTTCTACTCGTACTGCTTCATTACTCACCGATACTAGTTCTTTCATTTTTCCTGATTCAGCAGCTAATAATGCTGTCATAATTTTTGTTATACTAGCAATTTTTTGTGGCTCATGTTCTAATTTCCCATAAAGTACACGACCAGATTGTTGTTCCATTAAAACTGCATTACGAGCACTGACACCACCGTTCATTTTTGCATATGTAGGAATCGGCATAACGCTTGCATACATTATAATTAGCGTAATTATTATACAAGTTCTTCTCATATTTCCCCCCACGTCCTTTTGGCACTTTTTGTACAAGTGTATGCTTGGCCTTTTAAATTATGAACGAAATCTTCCTTCCGCCTCCAATAAAAAAGACGCATGGGATATGCGTCTAATACGGCGTCCATTCAATTTGCTTTGCACTTTCAAATCTCTTTTCTACATCGGGCCAATTTACAACATTCCACCAATTTTTAATATATTCATCTTTTCGATTTTGATATTGCAAATAGTACGCATGTTCCCATACATCAAGTACAAGGAGGGGGATCGTATCCCATTGTGTAAATAACTGATGAAGTGTACTTTGCAAAATTTCTAACCTTCCAGATCGGGGGACCCAAACGAGAATCGCCCAACCTGAACCTTCCACTTTAGAAGCTGCTTCTGTGAAATGTTTTTGAAAACGTAAAAAACTTCCGAAATCTTGTTCGATTCGTTGTGAAAGAGCACCTCTTGGACTTCCGCCACCATCTTTTTTCATGTTATTCCAAAATATCGTGTGTAAGTAATGACCTGATCCATGAAAAGCAGCTTCTCTTTCCCAATGCTTAATTAAATCAAATTGATTTGTTTTTCTCGCTTCTTCCATCATCTTCTCTGCTTTATTTAATCCTTCCACGTAACTACGATGATGTTTATCATGGTGTAACATCATAATTTCTCGTGAAATGTACGGTTCTAACGCATTATATGGATAAGGTAATGGTGGGAGTGTATGCCCCCCAATCGGAACAGCTCGTTCGCTATCCCCTCTTTCACAGAGTTCATATTCCTCTCCTTCTTGCATAAATACTTCCTGTAAATGGTGTTGAATATGTTCTACATCATCACTTATTTCATACATAAACTCGGCATCTGTGTCGTATTCATGCTCTCTCATACGCTCTAATAATGTTTGAATTTTATAAGCAAGCATATGGACATCATACACTTCCATTGCACGGCTATCTAATACTTGAAGAACACTTTCACACCAGCTTTCTACTTCATGAAAGTAATCTGTAAATACACCTTGCTGACTCATGTCACACCTCCTTGATGCTTTCCACTTTAACTATATTCAATTAAAATCCCTTATATAACTGGACAAAAGGAAAAGAAGCTAAGTGTCCTTAGCTTCTTTTCCCTAATTAATATTTGTGCAACATTTTTGTTTGATAATCTGTCTCATAATATTCTAGTTCTTCACGCATCAATTGAAATTTACCTTCTAAATCCTTCATCATTCGTTCTATAGATCCAGGTGGTGTTTGCTGAAAAACAATAGAATTTTTCCCTGTATAAGCGGAACGACTATTTTCATACCAATGATCATTCTTTGGCGAAAAAAACTCTGCAATTACTTGATGATAAATCTTATATAAAACTTTTTCAGCTGCTGTCTTTCGAAATGGCTGGCTATTCAGCAAAACAAAACATGCATCAAGCCCTTCTTCACAAAAAACAAGAAGTCTTCTTATTGACCCTAATATCCCTTTATAATATTGCTCGTTTCCTGTTGGTATTTCCTCCAATAAAGAAGGTAACGTATGATAATTTACATAATTAGTTATTAAGGAAATGACATCTTCTAAAAATATAGAAACTTGTTCTGTTTGATTTTCAACCATCAAATTAGACATGGCTTCTCTCTCCTTTGCCGTTTTACGCTATTTCTACTCTATTATTTTTATGTAATTCAGCTAATATTTCTTGTACTTTCACCACTGTTCCTTCGTCAAAGTATCGTTGAAAGTCTGTTACTTCATTGAGATACAAGCGCTTCTGCGCGCGTAGCTCTTTATTGTTCACTAAACAAGCGATTGCTACAATATCTCGTAAATATACGTCTTGTTCTTCTACTTTATAAACTGGATTTCCTTCAAAAGGGGTAATTTCTTGTAAAATTTCTTCAAAATATCTAACATATAAGACAGAAAAGGTTTTTTCTTGATTATTTAATACATATGTCACTTCAGATCTATTAAAAAAATCTTCTGATGTATTCGGTTTTGCTTTTTCTAACTCATATCCTGCATAACCTATTATAATCATCAACTTCCCCTCTCTTCCTTCTTTCACCTTATTTTAACTCAATTTTCTGGTAAACGAAATATTCTTTTAGATATAACCTATATAAAAAATAGCTTCCCTATACAGGAATTTACCTTTTTATTTTTCTTGAAGTTTGTCATAATAATATTATTGTCTCAGTTTTCTTACACAAGGAGAGTTGTATTTATGTCGTTTTCATGGAAACGTTTCTTACAAATCGGGAAAATACTCTTCCCATTTGTTGTCTTAACAATTGTTTTCTTTCAAGCTAAAAAAGAATTAGCAGGCATTTCTTTTTTAGAAGCGATTGAAACAATTAAAAACATTCCAACTGGCGGAGTATTTTTAGCGATTACACTCGGTGCATTTGCCGTTTCAACAATGTTCTTTTATGACTTTGTTATGCTTCGTTACTTAAAAGCCGATATACCTGTACAAAAGATTTTCCGCATCTCATGGATTGCAAACACTTTAAATGGATTTATCGGTTTTGGTGGTCTTGTTGGTGCCGGTGTACGTACAATGTTATATCGTCCGCATATAAAAGATAATGGGAAGCTTATTAAAAGTATCGCTTGGATGACAACCGCTTTTATTAACGGATTAGCCATTCTTTCATTCCTCGGTCTTATTGGAATATTAGACACTAGTTTTATTCTGCACGAAAAACCGTGGTTATGGCCAGTTCTTATCTTCTTTGCTCTTTTCGTTCCTATATATATTGGATTTTCTAAAATTAAAAATAGGAAAACAAAACAGCTAGACGGACAAGAGGAAGAAGAAGAGAAAAACCCAACTGTTTTATATTCATTAGTTTCATTAGTTGAGTGGGTATCTGCTGGTATCGTTATGTACGTCATTTTAATATTGTTTGGAATTGATATTGAATTTCAAAAGTTTTTAGGTGTTTATGTAATTGCAGCTTTAGCCGGTGTCGTAAGTCTTGTCCCTGGTGGCCTTGGTTCATTTGATCTTGTTTTCTTAACTGGACTCGGACAATACGGCATTGATACAGGTGTATTACTACCTGCTATGTTATTATATCGCCTTGTCTATTACATCTTACCATTCTGCCTTGGTCTCATTTTTGCAGCCTTTGAAATGACAGGAGCAGCCATTAAAAAAATTGAAGATAAACCATTTATTGCACCTGCATTAGAAACAACTGGTGTAATTTGGACTTTACAACGTGATTTTTTAGGGAAATTAGGTTCATGGGCATCCGCCGCTTTAACAGTGTTCGCTGGCTTGATGGTTATTCTATCAACAATTTTACCAACTAGTATTAACCGAGCTCACGCCTTACATATTTTAGCTCCCAAGCACCTTATTCAATTTTCTTTTAGCTTATCATTAACATTCGGTATTCTCCTCCTGATTCTTTCGCGAGGAATATATTACGGAACAAAGCGTTCTTACTATATGACGATTGTTTCTTTAATTGGAGCAGCAATCTTTAATACCCTAAAAGGAATTGATATTGAAGAAACCTTTATTTTATTAATCGTACTTGCTGTGTTGTATATGCTTCGTAAAAGATTTGTACGCGAGAAAATGGAAGTCTCTCTTTCTGATATCGTAAAAGTATTTATCTTCTTATTGCTTACGTTATATTTATATAAAAACTTAGGCATTTTATTTGCAGGCGCAAAAGAAGCATTCCAACCCGATTTTGTCGTTCGAAATATTACACAGGTTAAACGAAGTGCATTAGCAGCCGCCTTTTTCGTTCCTACTTTTTTACTTATCGGTTCACTAATTGCCAATCGTTACCGTAGTGAATTTCCCGGGCAACCAGCTAATGATAAAAGGTTAGAAAACTTCTTAGAGGAACATGGCGGGAATGTACTTAGTCATTTAGGTTTTTTAGGAGATAAACAGTTCTTCTTTAGTAGTGATGGAAAAGCACTTCTTCTCTTTTCAATTACTGGAAAACGTCTTGTTGTACTTGGTGATCCCATTGGTGATCCATCCTCCTACCGTACTGTATTGCAAGAGTTTTTAGCTGAGGCTGATCGATTTGGATACATTTGTGTATTCTACCAAATCGAAAGTAAGTGGATGAGTTTATATCATGATTTTGGTTATAACTTCTTTAAGCTTGGTGAAGAAGCTGTCGTTGATTTGAATACCTTTACAATAACAGGAAAAAAACGCGCCGGTATGCGAGCTACTTTCAACCGTTTTGAACGAGAAGGTTATACATTCTCTATTCACCAGCCACCGTTCTCAGATGAAATATATGAAGAGTTAAAAAAAGTTTCAGATGCGTGGCTCGGTGGTAAAAAAGAAAAAGGTTTTTCACTCGGATACTTTGATCGTGAATATATTAGCCGAGCACCTATCGCTACATTATCTGACGCAGAAGGAAAAATAATCGCATTTACAACCTTTATGCCCGTATATCAAGACGGATCATTGTCTGTTGATTTAATGCGTTATTATCCAGATGCACCTAGCGGCATTATGGATGCAATTTTCATCCACCTATTCCAGTGGGCAAAAGAAAATGAATACCATTCCTTTAATATTGGTATGGCACCACTCTCAAATGTCGGTTTATCAACGCAATCGTTCTGGTCTGAACGAGTTGCCGCTGCAATATTTAATAACGTTCGTTACACATATAGCTTCAGCGGTTTACGACATTTCAAAGAAAAATACAAACCTGCATGGAGTGGTAAATATTTAGCATTTCGAAAGAATCATTCTTTACCAATTACAATGCTCGCTGTAACAAAATTAATAGGAAAACGAAAAAACAGCTAAGTACTTAGCTGTTTTTTCGTTTTTGCACTTGTATACTAAATTCTTTTGTATACTTCTTACCATTTATATAGAAATCTCCCCATATTTTATATGTTCCTTCTTCAGGAAATGTAATTCTATATTGTAATTGTTCATCCGTATCAACAGGAATCGCGTATAAAAAATGCTCCCTCGTCTCATCAACGATATAAAGAGCGTTGACTTCTCCTCTTCCTGAATTTAATTTCAGCTTTTCTCCCTTTTTCGCTTGAAACTGAAATGTTAATGTCGCTGCCTCATTCGGATGTAATGCACCAAATAAAAGAGACACTTGATGCTCTCCTATATTTTTTGTAAGTACAGTATCAACAGGTAGTTTCTTTTTATTCTTGTCCTTGTTTTTCTCCTTTTTTTCTTCACCAAAATCTTTCTTAGCAAATGATTCCACGGACTTGTTTTCATCTTCATACAAAAATACCGTGTACTCTTCACCTTTCACTACATCTGAAGATAACTTATACGATCCATTTCCAGCAAATATAGGCTTCGTTTGTTGTACGTTTTTCAAATTCCCATCCACTATCACTGCACGAATTTGATCGTTCACACCACGAATTTCATTATTCATTTTATTTAGCAATTGAAACGAAATATCGACTTTTTCATTTCCCTTTTTATTTTTCACATCCCATTTTACTTCTTGAACATCTCCGGTCGTTTCTACAGTTTCTTGATATTTTTTTATGTAAAATCCTCCTGCCACAATAAGTACTAGTGCAATAAGCCCAATGACAAGATTTTTCAAAATATCACCTACCATTTTTATTGTCTCTATCCATGCAAAACTTCTTACTATATATATTCTAGGTGTTGATTCATGAAATCCTCCTATTTTGTACACATTACAAATATTAAAAAGGTTTTGATTGACAGGATTCGTAGTGTATAATGCAAATGATATTGATTTCTATCAATACATAATAAGGAGGACTTTTCATGAGTGTACATATCGAAGCAAAACAAGGCGAAATCGCTGAATCTATTCTATTACCTGGTGATCCATTACGTGCAAAATATATTGCTGAAACATTTTTAGAGGATGTTACTTGTTATAACAACGTGCGTGGCATGTTAGGTTTCACTGGAACTTATAAAGGAAAGCGTGTATCTGTTCAAGGTACAGGTATGGGTGTTCCTTCTATTTCTATTTATGTAAACGAATTAATTCAAAGCTACGGCGTGAAAAATTTAATTCGTGTTGGAACATGTGGTGCAATTCAAAAAGATGTTAAGGTACGTGACGTTATTATTGCGATGACGGCTTGTACAGATTCTAATATGAACCGCTTAACATTCCCAGGTTTTGATTTTGCTCCTGCTGCAAACTTTGATCTTTTAAAGAAAGCTTACGATGCTGGAACAGAAAAAGGATTACACGTTCGTGTTGGTAACGTATTAACAGCAGATGTATTTTATCGTGAGAGCATGGACATGGTTAAAAAACTTGGAGATTACGGTGTATTAGCAGTAGAGATGGAGACGACTGCTCTTTACACATTAGCAGCTAAATATGGTGTAAATGCATTATCTGTATTAACAGTAAGCGACCATATCTTCACTGGTGAAGAAACAACATCTGAAGAGCGTCAAACTACATTTAACGAAATGATTGAAATCGCTTTAGATGCAGCAATTCAGTAATAGTACACTAAAGAACTCGTCATACGTCTGGCGAGTTCTTTTTTAGCTACAATACTTCGACAGTCACTGCCCCTTCTCTTTATGTGACTTTCTATAAAAAACTACTTTAGAGAGAGACAGATTTCTCCCCTCTATTTTTTTGTAACCTTTGCTATAATTAAGAAATCATTTATATTACAGTATTTTTCATACGAGGTGAAACAGTGAAGAACAGAAGCATCGTCTTTAAACTATTTTTATTAACATCAACTTTATTTACAATCATATTTCTCCTTTTTTTCCTTGGACAATCTCTATTTTTAGAGAAGTTTTATATTAATAAAAAAGTAAAAACCGTTCAGACGGCTTTTGAAAAATTCGTAGATAATTATGAAAAAAGCAACCAAGACTTTGAGGACACTAGAAAATTAAAACAAGAATTTCATGATAAAACAAATGCCGAAATCCAATTTTTAGATTCTAACGGAATTATTAAAAGTGAAAACAGTTTTTACATTGATGTGATTAACCCTAACAATAATAAAACCTATTCCATCCCCCTTAACAACCTTTTAACACCTGAAGAATATAATAAATTCGTAAACTTAGGATTAAAAAAAGATGGAATAATTTATGTAGACGGACTACTCCAACCGAATAATATAATAACACCTCAAGAATTAATAACTAATAATACTAGATGGGAAAATGAACAATTCAATTCAGATTTTCAATCTATTAGTGGGAATCCATCTAAAAATAAACTTAAAAATCGCTATAATAATACTGGTTCTCCAATCCATTTTACTGGGGTAATATCTAAATTACAGCTACCTTCCAAGACTGAGATTCGTCTTGCAAAGGATTTTGAAACATTACAAGCTGTTCAATATTTTGCAAGAACTATTAGGCAAGGTACTTCTAATTCAAATCAATTAAACACGTATATTTTAGATAGTGGGGAAAATATAAAAAACAGTGTCTTTGTAAAGCCTATTATGGAAAACGGAGAAATTAAGGAGTACGCTTTTGCGATAGCATCTTTACAACCTGTTAATGAAGCGATGCTCGTTTTAAAAGATTATTATGTCTATGCCTTAATTATCGTGTTTCTCGTTATTATTTTGTTATCCTTCTACTACTCAAAAATCATTGTTAAACCATTAATTAAGATAAATCGCGTTACAAAAAAAATGGCCAACTTTGATTTTAGCGAGAAGTTACCTGTTGCAGCAGATGATGAAATTGGTGGATTATCAAGTAGTATTAATACACTCTCTGTAAATTTAAAAGATCGAATCGACCGATTAAATGTTGCCAATACAAAATTACAACAAGATATTGAACGCGAACGTCAATTGGAAAAAACGAGAAAAGAATTCATTTCCGGTGTATCTCATGAATTAAAAACACCGCTTAGTGTTATTCGTAGCTTCGCTGAAGGTATACAAGATGGCGTAAGTAAAGATACGACATATTATACAAATGTTATTTTAGAAGAAACAGAAAATATGAACAGGCTTATTGTTGAAATGTTAGAATTAGCAAAACTTGAATCTGGTACGTATAAACTAGAAATGTCGACATTCTCAATCGGTGAATTAATTCAACAAGTCTATACAAAATTATTATTTAGCATGGAGGAAAAACATTTACAAGTGGACATCCATGCTGACTCTTCTCTATTTGTTAAAGCAAATCGTAGCCGTATTGAGCAAGTGGTTGTGAACTTGCTTAGCAATGCGATTCGATATACTCCAGATGGAGAAAGAATACATGTCTCTGTTGTAGAAACGGAAGATACAGTAAAAATCGAAATTGAAAACACAGGCAATCCTATTCCAGAAGAAAGTCTTGAAAAAATTTGGGATCGCTTCTACCGTTTAGATGCTTCTCGTAGCCGTCATACTGGAGGTACCGGCCTTGGATTATCTATTGTAAAAAACATTTTAGACTTACACCGCGCTGAATACGGTGTGTATAATACTACTAATAGCGTTGTATTTTATTTTAATTTACAAAAAGTAAAAGAAGTCAAATAATTTGTCTTAATTTCACTAGGAGTTCACATGAAATTCACACTCTCCCTTTATAGTTAGAAACAAGTTAATCCTTTCCTTTACACACATAAAAGAGGAGAGTGCGTGAAATGAAACAAGCAGGTCAACCAATTCAAAATGAAAAACAATTAGAAACTATCAAAAATATACTTTTACAATCTTCGAAACGTGATGGCTTATTATTCGTATTAGCTGTAAATTCTGGCTTAAAAGTAAGTGAAATCTTACAATTAAAAGTTAGTGATGTAATCGATGAAAACGAAAATGTTCGCCATTCCATTTTATTTTACAATGAAAAAGTAAAGAAACATAAATGGTTTGCTGTAAATGAAGACTTACAGCACGCAATCGAAGACTACATGAAAGAACGTAAAACTTGGAAACGTAATGAGCCATTATTAAAGTCTCAAAAAGGGACAAAGTCTATTACGAGACAGCATGCATGGTACATTTTAAACAAAGCTGCAAAAGAAGTTGGATTAGAAGGGATTAGCTCACATACACTTCGAAAAACTTGGGGCTATTGTGCATACAAATCAGGTGTTGATATCGCATTTTTACAACACTTCTTTGACCACAGTACTCCATCAAAAACTTTAAAGTATATCGGTATTGCTTAATAACTCTTATACATAAAAAAGGTTACCATTTATAAATCTGGTAACCTTTTTTATGTTTCATATTCTCTTTTCTTGTCTCTCCTATACTGTAGTGGTACTCTAATAGTAAGGGGGAGAAATTATGAACACATTAACAATTGAATTACCGAAAGAAACGGCTGAAAAACTTGATTTATTAAAGAAAGCTTATCAAAAGAAAACAGGTGCTACTATTTCTGAAAGCACTCTCGTTCAAACACTTATCTCAAAAGAATTTATCCAAGCGATAACTCCTTTTGATTTACAACAAATCATCAATGGAAAAGAACAGCAGTAATCGCTGTTCTTTTTTTATTACTATTTAAAATATAAAGTGAAACTTTAATCAGTGGGGGTTTTGTTCATCCCCACTGATTATTAACCTCCACAAATCGGGCGTTTACGGATAACAGGGCTCTCACCTAACTTCTTTGCTCCAGCCACATTTTGAGGTAGGAGTTTTACTGCCCACAAATAGCAGGATAAAAAGTTTTTTACTTATTTTCCGAAAAACCATTGACAATGATAATGATAACCATTATCATTTATTACGAAGCCAACAATTGATGAATCAACCAAACGCTCAGTAACATTGTTACCCCTCTTTTTCATATAGAAAGGCACTGTACATTCCCCCTGTTTGTACAGTGCCTTTCTTGTTTATCATCATTCAAACAAATTTAATTGCTCAGGCTTCGGCTCACCATATGTAATGTTCATCATTTTCATAAGCTGTTTCGCATTATCCGCTGCATCTCCGCCCGAATTATTGTTAAATAGTACATATATGCCCTTTGTCTTCTTTTTTAATTGCTCTAGTCTCTCTACCCATTCTTCTAGTTCTTTATTGTTGTAGCGATATAAACAGCGAACCGCTCTCCAATTTTCCCCTTTATCCAGCCAACCATGAACATTTCGGCCATGAAAACGTAATAACGCCATGTCCGAGTTTGTTGCCTCTAATACAAGTGGTACTGATCCTATTCCTGCCTGAGGCTCATCGCAAATTGTATGAATCCATTTTTCTTTTTCTAAAAACTGTAACGTCTTATCTCTCATTTCTGGATAAAACCATGTTTGATTTCGAAATTCTATTGCACACGGTAAATCTTCCATTTTTTCTTTCGTGTATCGAAGTAAATCTACATTCTTCACTTTACAATCAAACCATGGTGGATATTGAAATAAAATCATTTTTAATTTATTCGCTTCTATTAAAGGAAGAATGGATTGTTTATACACATCAAACATCTCATCGAACGTAGAAAAAGGGATTTCCCCTTTCATATGTCCTGTCATTCCTTGATAGGCTTTTACTATAAAAGAAAAATCTTTCGGCGTTTCCATCGCCCATTTTGTATAATTCCGCGCAGGTTGCATCGCATAAAATGAACTATCTACTTCCACAATGGGAAAATGTTCACTATAAGTTCGCAATTTATTTCTATTTTCATAGGGATTTATATATAAAGAATCATGATCTCCCCATCCCGTTACTCCAATAAAAAGCAAACGAATTCCTCCCTTCTCAACTTCAGCCTACACTCATTCTATATTACTTCACAAAAATACCATCCGACCAATTTCACAAAGTAGCTCTTTCTTTAAGAGTATCCGTATAAAAATATGATATACTAAATGGAAGAATTTTTAAATTGAGGGGTTATTTATTTATGCTTCCAAACGATGGTATTGTATCTTATGAAAAACGAATAGAAGAACTAGAAAATAAAGTGCGGTTATATGAAGAGCTTGTGAATCAATTACCACATCATTTCACATACAAAAATCCACATATTGGTTTACAAATAAAGAAAACGAGAACGACTCATTCTATTCAAAACATACAAAAAGAGAATAAAAAGGCTGATTTCCAACTTACTTGCGATTCATTATTTTTATTTGAACAACTTGAAACATACTTTGTTCATATTTTTGATGCTTTTTCACATCACGTCACCTTTGTTGATAGTAAAGGAAATATAACTTTATGTAATCAAGCTGCAGCAGATGATTTTGGTGTAGTACGAAATGATATAATTGGAAAGCCAATTCAACAATTACTAAACTTGCCAGAAGAACAAATTAAAGCGATTGAAACATTAAGAACAGGAACAGAAATATATAATGAAGAAGTGTTAGACAAAAACTATGGTATTTTAAACAATCGAATTATTCGGGATTATAACGGAGAGATTTTTAGAGTTATTAGTGTCTTCCATTATTTAAACACAGAACGTGATGCAGAAAAATTTTCATTAGCAGGACGAATCGCAGCTGGGATTGCTCATGAAGTACGAAATCCCCTTACAACGGTACGTGGGTACTTGCAATTTCTACAAGATAGCGTTTCTCCATCCAATAAAGAATTGTTTAAAAGTCTACTCATTCCTGAACTAGATCGTGCAAATAGTATTATCACAAAATTTTTAGCCATTTCAAAAACGCGTGAATTTACTAGAGAACCTTTTCGGATCAATACGTTTTTACGCGAATATATTCAACAACTACTTGCTAGTGAAGTTTTTTTGCACAACATTTCTATTGACTATGATTTTTCTACGGAATTAGATGGCGTACTCGTCAATATTGATCGCCATGAACTCGTGCAAGTTTTTTTAAATTTATTTCAAAATGCTGTCGATGCTCAAGGTGAAGAACCTCTTTCTATTCAAATTACTAGTTATCGCTTAGATAATTTTGTTCGTATTACTTTCAAAGATAATGGAACCGGCATTCCTCCAGCTATTCAAGAATATATATTTGATCCGTTTTTCTCTACAAAAGACTCAGGAACAGGACTGGGATTATCAGTAACGAAGAAAATTATTCAAAATCATAATGGCACATTAAAAGTTTCTAGTGATCTCAGTGGGACAACTTTTACAATATCTATCCCCTCGTTGCCCAAAAGAGATAATTAAAGTGTCGATAAACAAAAACAGTGGGGGCAGTTAAAAACTGCCCCCACTGTTTTTGTTTAACTCATCATTTTCCTAAAAAACTATACAAAATGAAACTTTAATCAGCGTTTTTTGCATCTCCTACTGCTTATTAACCCTAACTAATCAGCCTTTTGCTAGATAGAAATCCTTCAATCTCTTTAATTCCCCTTACTAAGTAGGTAAAACCCTTATTTTTTTTGAAATAGTAGTTTGTCCATCACGAATTTAGTTTTATTTTCATTTTATTATATTGAGACTATTTATTCTATAAAAGAAAGGAATGAAAAGATGAACAATAAAAATAGAGGGAAAGTATTCTTCGGTAACGATTGTTGCGAAGTCCGTGCTTGTAGTTTTATTAACATCTCTAAATCTGAACTTAAAGAATTTATTAAAATCCTTCAAGCTCTTGGACAAAATATTAAAGATATATTCCAAAATCCTTCCCAAAGTAATATTGATAAACTTATAGCTACCCTAGATAATCTACAAAAATTCCTCAAATGTTTAGACTTATCACCTGCACAAGAAAAAATCGGAACTTCTATTATTACTCACCTATTAACTATTCTAAAAACAAAACCTTTCTCGTGCGGAGCATTATACGTTGAACTACAAAGCCTGCTTAATTTTTTACTGTATATCGCTAAGTTATTTAAAGTTAATTGCTGTACTATAGACAAACTTATTAAGCTGATTATAGAAATCCAAACCATTTTAGTTAAATATGGCTCTGGTTGCCTTAGTGGAGGCGCTACTGGTGCTACTGGCGCTACCGGCGCTACTGGACCTCAAGGACCTCGTGGTGCTACTGGCGCTACCGGCGCTACTGGACCTCAAGGACTTCGTGGTGCTACTGGCGCTACCGGTGCTACTGGACCTCAAGGACTTCGTGGTGCTACCGGCGCTACTGGACCTCAAGGACTTCGTGGCGTTACTGGCGCTACCGGTGCTACTGGACCTCAAGGACTTCGTGGCGTTACTGGCGCTACCGGTGCTACTGGACCTCAAGGACTTCGTGGTGCTACTGGCGCTACTGGACCGGCGGGCACACCAATCCCTGTAACTATAGCAGCAATAGGAAATTCTAATCCACAAACTATATCTCCTGGAACAAACATCCAATTCAATCAAGTTTTCGAATTAAATAATATAACTTTTAACGACACTTCAGATACTTTAACTATTCTAGAAACAGGAGTATACGATATTAGCTTCTCAGCATCTACAACCTTCCCAGGTTCTTCACCATTTGGGTTCGGTATTTCATTCAACGGTCAACCACCTACTCGTAATTTTTCAACTAACGTTATCGGTAGTGCTGTTTCTTTCTCTACAATCGTTACTTTACAAGCTGGTACAACAATTGCTGTACAACCTACAGCAAATACTATTTCTATTCCTAACACTGGTGACACAACAGCTACACTATCAGTCTTCCGAATTTACTAACTTTTAGTTTTTATCTTATTTTTGAAAGACCAAGAATATTTGATTTATAGTAATTTGTATTATTTTGATTGTATGTTAAATCTCTCTTTTAATAAAAAGGAGTACTTATTTTGGAGGATAAGTACTCCTTCTTTACGTTTCTTTACTTCAAATTTACTTTAGCTTAATTCTCTTTTTGTATGATAAATAGTGAAGACAAAGACATGAAAGAGGGATGATAATGAGAATTATATCACTGACACGTTTTTGGTTTGTTCTTATGGTATGCATAATTTTATGTATAGGATTTCTTTTAACTCTAAAATATTCAAACATTTCAAAAGCAGAAAGAAAAACAGTTCCATACGAACTTCTGTATACAAAACAAAACGACATCCCGTATTCCTCTTCCACACAAAATGAAAAAAAGGTTATAAAAGGTATGCTTATTACAGAAGCTTCTAGTTACGAAGCGCTACTTCAAATTGCTGAAACGATTAAAGATCAGTATACAAATAAAGAAATTGATGAAATCAAGCTTTCTATTCACAATAAAAATAATGGTAATTATGAAGAAGAATTACCTTACGAACCTATTAGTAAAGGTACAGTAATCGTCACATACGATTCTCCATCCTTTGGCAGTACGAACATTATACTTAACGAGTAATATCATTTATCCCAATCGATATGCACCAATAACTGGTAAAGGCATACAAAGATTTCCACCGATTAAAGTTTCACTTTATTTTCCATACGAAAAAGAGGCGAATTTCGTTATTCGCCTCTTTCTTTTACCAAAATGATGGAATCCACTCTTTCACTTTGTCAAACCACTCTTGTTGCTCTTTTTTTCTTTGTTGTTCCTCTTCTTTTCGTTTTTTCTCTTCTTCTTTTCTTCGTTTTTCTTCCTCAATCATTTTTAATTGCTTTGTATAATCCGCCTCAGGTATTAGTGATAACTGAAATGCCTTTTGAGCTGGATTTCCATTCGCTTTCCTCATAATGTCCCTGAACATTGTCGTTGTAATTTGGCTGCCTCCTGGCACATAATGCTCACTATCTGTTTTATCATACCCTACCCAAATCGCACCTACTAAATCCGGTGTGTATCCAACAAACCACGAATCCTTCGCACCAGTACTTGGTCCATTTACAAGCTGGGTAGTCCCCGTCTTACCTGCGGTATCAATATTATTAACTTTCGCTTTTTCACCCGTTCCCCTTTCAATAACACCTTTTAATAAGTATGTCATCTTTTGGGCAACTTTCTCGTTCGTTACACGAGTTTCTTTCTTGTACCATTTTCCAATTGTTTCCCCTTCAGCATTTTGGATTTCTCTAATAGCATGAGCTTCTACTTGGACACCGTCATTTGCCAATGTGCTATACGCTTGAGCCATTACAAATGGAGAAGTCCCTACATGCATACCGCCTAAAGCAATCGGATACGTACGATCTTCAGGCTCTAATGGAATACCAAACCGCTCTAAAGATTTCAATCCTTTATCTAATCCAATTTGCTCTAATAGCCAAACTGCTGAAACATTATATGACTTTGCCACCGCTTCATACATCGTCACATTACCATGGAACGTATGATCACTATTTTGTGGTGCATATTCTTTAATATTAAATGGTTCATCTTTTAAAACATCGTATACTTCATATCCTTGCTCTAACGCTGGTACATACACTGCAAGAGGCTTTAACGTTGAACCGGGCTGCCTTTTTAATTGTGTTGCATGATTAAACTGTAAAAATTGATATGGACCTCTACCTCCAACTAAAGCTGGAACACCGCCAGTTTTGGGATTCATAAGGACCACTCCAGTTTGCATAAGCTGATCTGAACCACTATCTTTAAAATAACTATCATTATTCACAACATCTTCAACCGCTTGTTGTTTTTTCGGGTCAAGTTCCGTATAAATACGGTAACCACCTGCTAAAATTTCATTTTGTGTTAATTCATACTTGTCCATCGCTTCTCTAATAATATAATCTACGTATTGAGAATATTTCCCCTTATATTTATCGTCAACACCACGTCGTAATACAAGACCTGATTCTTTCTCCTGATTATATTGTTCTTCAGAAATATATCCTTGTTCCTTCATTAAACCTAATACGACATTACGTCTTTCAATGGATTTATTAAAGTTTTTATACGGCGAATACGCAGATGGCGCTTTAATTAATCCTGCAATCGTTGCAGCTTCTGAAATTGTTAAGTCTTTTACCTCTTTATCAAAATAAGATTTAGCTGCTCTTTTTATCCCCCAAGCACCTTCACCAAAATAAATTTGATTCATATACATTTCTATAATTTCATCTTTTGAATAAGTACGCTCTATTTTTTTTGTTAAAAAATATTCCTTTATTTTACGTGAGTATGTGCGATCTTGTGTTAAAAATACATTTTTTGCAAGTTGTTGTGTAATTGTACTACCACCAGCCACAACTTCACCTGCTGTAATGTTCTTAAATACAGCGCTTATGATTCCACTATAATAAATGCCATGATGGCTAAAAAATTCCTTATCTTCTACCGCAACAATTGCTTGAACCATAATATCAGGAATATCTTTCCTTTTAACCCCTTCTGTTTTAGAAGAAGCTAATTTAGTCGCAACTTCATTATTTGCATCATAAATTAAAGTCGGTTGTGGCACAGCTTGTTTTAATTCAGATATATCTTGAATGGAAATTATTATATTTACAGCAATAAATAGAGTAACGAGCAAACTTCCCAATACAATTAATGAATTGCGTAGTTTTTTCCTCTGATTGAACCACTCAAGCGTTTTTTTTAAGTGAGTGTTCTTCAATTTCATTCGTTCACTTCCTTCGTTTGTTTACACGCTTCTTTTTAAAAGGAAGAATATACCTCCTTTTAAATTTATTATAATAACGTAGTCTTTCCTATAGTGTAAAGCTTTTCTTTCACATTCATACTTTTTACAAGAAAAGGACATTCTACAAGTAAGATATTCACCATTCGTATTAATATTATTAATGCAACAATGTTAGTTATGTTAAGTTTTTGTAAACTTTTCGATAAAATGTTTTAAAAAACGACAGTTTTTTGTTAGAATTGACTAGCCAATATATTTTACATATATTACTTTTGTGGGGGTAACTAATAATGGTCTTTAAATCAAAAAAAGATAAATTTTCTGAAATGTTAATGAATGTTTCCGAAAATTTAAAAGAAGGCGCGCAGTTTTTCGTGGAGTATAAAATTAAAAATGCTAGCGATTTAAAAGAGTTTTCTATGCGCATGAAAGATTATGAGTCAAAAGGTGACTCATTCATTCACGAAATCATTATGGAGTTAAACAAAGCGTTTATCACTCCTATTGAACGTGAAGACATCCTGCAACTTGCAATGAGTATGGATGATGTATTAGACGGATTAGATCACAGTGCTGGTCTGTTCGAAATGTATTCTATTACAGAAGCTGATGAATACATGATTAAATTCGTAGAAGCAATTAATCAATGTGCAATTGAAATTGCAAACTCTGTTGAACTACTGTCTAAAAAGAAGTTAGTCGACATTCGTACGAACGCGATTAAGATTAAGGATTACGAATCACAATGCGATGATATTCGTCGTCATGCGATTAAGCACTTATTCTCTCGTGAAAAAGATCCGATTAAAATTATTCAATACAAAGAGATTTACGAAGAGCTTGAAGAAGTAGCGGATAGCTGCCAAAGCGTTGCAAACGTATTAGAAACAATTATTATGAAGAACGCGTAAGGAGTTTGATCATGGATACACTCTTGATACTGACCGTTTTAGTAGTCATTTGCGCTTTAGCTTTTGACTTTATCAATGGATTTCACGATACAGCAAACGCTATTGCAACGGCTGTTTCAACGAAAGCTCTAAAGCCTAGACATGCAATTATTATGGCAGCTATTATGAACTTTTTAGGTGCAATGACATTTACAGGTGTAGCAAAAACGATTACAAAAGATATCGTTGACCCATTTGCTTTACAAAATGGTTCTCTTGTAATTTTAGCTGCTTTGCTTGCGGCGATAGCTTGGAACTTAATTACGTGGTACTACGGTATTCCAAGTAGTTCTTCGCATGCAATTATTGGCTCAATCGCAGGTGCAGCCATTGCTGCTGCCGGTATTAGCTCATTAAACCTTAAAGGATTCATTAAAATTCTTGAAGCTTTAATCATTTCACCGATTATCGCTTTTGTTATTGGTTATATCGTATACAGTATTTTTAAAGTAGTCTTTAAAAACTTTAACTTAACGAAAACGAACAAAAACTTCCGTATATTCCAGATTTTCACTGCAGCATTACAAGCTTATACGCATGGTACGAATGATGCGCAAAAAGCAATGGGAATCATTACGATGGCTCTTATGGCCAATAACTATCATACTTCTGACGACATTCCGTTCTGGGTACAATTATGTTGTGCAATCGCAATGGGTCTTGGTACTTCTGTCGGTGGATGGAAAATTATTAAAACTGTCGGTGGACAAATTATGAAAATTCGTCCTGTAAATGGGGTAGCTGCCGATTTATCATCATCACTTGTTATTTTCGGTGCAACATTCATTCACTTACCGGTTAGTACTACGCACGTTATCTCTTCTTCTATTTTAGGGGTTGGTGCTTCTCATCGTGTGAAAGGTGTAAAATGGGGAACTGCAAAACGCATGTTAATTACATGGGTTATTACACTTCCAATTTCAGCTTCTTTAGCTGCGTTATTTTACTCTTTATTACATTTAATCTTTTAATTAAAAGTCGTCTTCCTTATTTTTCTAGGAAGACGACTTTTTTGTGAACAAGCCTATTTCTTATTAAAAAGCGTGTATAATGATTGGTGGATAAGTTATATAGAGGAGTTGGCAATTTTGGAATACATCATGTTACTTTTCATCGGATTAATCGCCGGGACAGTCGGGAGCCTAGTAGGGCTTGGGGGCGGAATTATTATCGTTCCTTTATTAATTGGATTACACAGTTTATCACCACAACTCGCAGTAGGAACTTCTATGGTAACAGTCGTTTTTACAGGGCTGTCTTCTACCCTTACATATATGAAACATAAACGGGTAGATTATAAAAGTGGACTTATTTTATTTATCGGGAGTGGACCTGGTGGTATTATCGGGTCATGGGCAAACAAATTTTTAAACCAGGATACATTTTCTTTATACTTTGGGATTTTTCTTATATTCGTCTCCATTCTTCTTATGTTACGAGACAAATTGAAACCTCTTTCCCTATCAAATATGACTGTAATTAAACGATCTTTTACAGATAAAGAAGGAAATACTGTAGACTATCAATTCCCACCATTTCTCGCTATCTTTATTGCCTTTATAGTTGGATTTATATCCGGATTATTCGGAATCGGTGGTGGCGCCTTACTTGTGCCAGCGATGATGCTCCTTTTTGCGTTCCCAGCACACATTGCTGTAGCAACTTCGATGTTTATCGTATTTTTATCAGCAATTGTAAGTTCTGCAACTCACATCTCCCTTGGAAATGTTAGCTGGATCTATGCATTAATTTTGATTCCTGGTGCATGGATTGGCGGAAAAATCGGGGCTTATATTAACACAAAATTAAGTGGTAATGCCGTAATTAATTTATTACGTATCACATTAATTATTCTTGGAACTAGATTAATCATTACTTCATTTTTATAACGCGTTCTTTCTAGAATGCGTTTTTTCTTATACACATGAATATAAAAAGGCTCCTAGGAGAACAAATAAAACTAAACAAACACTTAATAGCATAAAATTTGAAATATGTACTTTCTTCAAGTTGATCACTCCTATAGCTACGACTGTTATCTTTATGATAGCGAAAAAACAGGTCGCATGCAGTTACAAAGTGCTAACAATGCAAAATCATTTATTACAAATTTTATCCTTATATTTCATTTCTTTGTATAATCTATCGATTCAATAAAAAAAGATGTCATATTGACATCTTTTTAGTGAAGAAGTGACCATCCCATAAAGTCTTCATGTACTTGGCACGCCCTCTTATCGTTTCGATCATATAATTCAGCATAACTATCTGTTTCTTCATCATAGGCCATCGTATAA
>Ga0213824_1000389_pt1 | contig 34827 bp, 39 predicted proteins | sample MC6MC0906MG_FD_179892 | JGI IMG/M metagenome (GOLD analysis project Ga0213824, IMG submission 179892) | Enriched soil aggregate microbial communities from Iowa State University, Ames, United States - MC6-MC0906-MG | ecosystem: Environmental > Terrestrial > Soil > Unclassified | place: USA: Iowa...
CATTGTGGTGGCGCTGCCCTTTGTGGTGGTGATGGTGCTGCTGTGCCTGGCGCTTTACCGCGACTTGCGCAAGGACCCGATGATGCTGCGCCACCTGCGCGGCAGCGAGCTGATTGAAAAAGCGGTGCTGTACGGCGCGGTCAAGCACGGGGAGGAGTTCTACATCGTGGTGCAGGAGAAAAAGGCCTCGCCCAAGGCATCTCGGGCAGAGGCAGAAGTTTCGCAATCGTAGCGCGCTCACATACCCAGTGAGGCCAGCGCACAGCTTGAGATCTGGGCGTCCTGCACGGCCACGCCAGTCAGGTCGGCCAGGGTGACCTGCTGATCGTTGTCACGGCCTGGCACGCGGCCTTCGAGTAGCGCGCCAAGCTCTGCAAGCTGGTGCTCGCCGATCAGGCCGGCTTTCAGTGCATGGGAGGCTTCACCGTAGTGGCTGCATTGGTAAATGGAGTCGACAATGATGCGGTCTGCCCGTGCGACCAGTGCCGGGTCGAGCTCTTGCTTGCCCGGTGCGTCCGCGCCTACGGCAGTAATGTGCGTGCCAGGTTGCACCCAGTCGCTGTGCAGCAACGGTGCGCGTGAAGGTGTTGCACAGACGATCAGGTTGGCGTTGCGTGCCACCACTTCAGCGCTGCGCGTGACCTCGGTTTCATAGCCCAGACCCTTGGCGAATGCACTGTAATCAGCCAACGCAGCCTCGTTGCGCCCCCACACGACCACCTTGCGACAAGGGGTGACGGCAGCCAACTGTTCCAGCTGCATACGCGCCTGTGTGCCAGTGCCGAGAATGCCGATGGCGTTGACCTTCGAGGGGGCCAGCAAGCGGGCGGCGATGCGGCCGGCCAGCGCGGTGCGGATACAGGTTAGCCAGCCCTCGTCCTGCAGCAAGGCAATGGGCTGCCCGGTGGTGGCCGAGATCACCATCATCAAGCCGTCGTTGCTCGGCAGGCCTTTGGCTGGGTTGTCATAGAAGCCAGTCGACACCTTCACCGTGAAGGTGTCGCTGCCTGCGACATGCGCAGATTTGATGCAGCAGTCGCCGTTTGCCTGGGGGAACGCGAATGCCTGCACCGGCGGCACCTGCGCCTTGCCTTGCGAGAAGGCGATGAAACCTTGCTCAAGGTGCTGCACCGCCAGGTTCAGGTCGAGCCGGGCAATGATCTGTTCTTTATTGAAGACTTTCATTGGACCGCCTCGAGGAATTTCTCCAGCACGATGTTGCGGCCGCATATCACAACGGCTACGCGCTTGCCACGGTACTCCTTGGCAAGCTTCTGCATGCCGGCCACCGCAACACCTGCCGCGCCTTCGATGATCCAGCGCTCAGCGCTGGCGACTTCACGCATAGCTGCCTTGATTTCTGCTTCACTGACCAGCACGGTGCGGGTCAGCAGTGCTTGGCACAGCGGGAAGGTGATGGCGCCGGGCTCTACACCGCCGGCCGTACCGTCGGAGATCGTATCGGTTTCTTCCATCTCGATGATTCTCCCGGCTTCGAGCGAACGCTGCAGCGTCGGCGCGTTTGCCGGCCAGCAACCGATTATGTCGATGCCTGGGTTGCGTGCACGCAGCGTGGCGCCGATGCCCGCGATCATGCCGCCACCGCCAACCGCGACGAACACTGCGTCCAGGTCGGGGGCCTGTTCGAACAGTTCCATGCCGATGGTGCCTTGGCCGGCGATGACCTGCGGGTCGTTGTAGGGCGAGACGAAGGGCTTGCCCTGGAGCGTCGCCTGCCGTGCGGCTTCCAGCTCGACCCCCAGCGGGTCCAGGTCGAGGCTGACCACCTCGGCGCCGAGCGCCCGAATGGCACCGAGCTTGTAGGCGGACGCCGATGTGGTGGTGTAAACGGTGACCGGCACCCCCATCACCTTGCCTGCCAGGGCGAGCGCTTGCCCGTGGTTGCCCGACGAGGCGGTGATGACGCCCAGCTTGCGTTGCCCAGCCGGCAGCAGGCGCAGCTTGTTACTGGCGCCACGGAATTTGAACGAGCCGGTGTGTTGCAGGTGTTCGCATTTCAGGTAAACGCTGCATTCGGTCAATGCCGACAGCCGGACGCTGTAGGTGAGCGGGGTGACACTCACCGCAGGGCGCAGGGCCTGGTGTGCTTCAGCGATGGCGTGGTGCAGGGAGGCGAGGTACTGGGCATCGACAGGCATGGGAACACGGTCCGCTTATGGAATTCGAATCCACAATAGACTCAACATCCACAATGGACAAGTGCTTGACACATTTTCAGACGGGCTGATCCCGCAGCTCCTTCAGGTATTTGTAAACGGTCGCCCGGCCCATGTTCAGCACATTGGCCACATAGTCGGCCCCGCTGCGGCCTTCGAATGCGCCTTCGGCATGCAGCGCCTCCACCAGGGCGCGCTTCTCCTTCATCTTTAAGGTGCGCAGCGACAGGTTGCGCGCCTGGAGCCAGGCGTGAAGGAAGGTATTGATGCGCTCCTGCCAGTCATCCTTGAACAGTGCGTCCGGTTGCGGCACCAGGCGGCTGATCTGGAAGAACGCATCGAGTGCGTCGCGGGCTTGCTCCAGCACCGAGAAATTCAGGTTGATGCACAACAGGTGCTCAGCTTCGCCGTTCGGGTTGTACAGCACGGTGGTAATGGAGCGGATCTTCTGGCCGTCCCAGTTGAGCTTCTCGTAAGGCCCGAGCTTGGCCGCGTTGCGAAAGTCGCCCAGTTCAAGGTCCAGCGCCGAGTCGTCACCCAGTGCACGCTTGGAGAAGTTATTGGCGATGTGGACCACCGTCTGGCTCTTCACCTCGTGAACGATGACTTCAGCGTGAGGGAAGAGCAGCAGCGCGATGCTGTCGGCGATTGCCTTGTAGTTTTCGATGTTCATCTTGGGCCAAGGGTAGGGGCTTGATTGGGCGGATAGCCATTTTGTCCATGGTGGACTCAAGCGCCACCCCACTTCAAGGCGCCTGCAAACCCACTTTTCACCGCCTTTCGTACTGCCACCGCTACCTCAGCCCACCTGAAACCCGCTTTTCACACCTTCTCATGCGATAAGCCGTGATTATTAAGCCTTAGTAATCGCTTGAAATAACGCCTGAAAAAAGACAGAATTCGTACGTAAATACATAGTACGTACCACAACACGAAATCGTAGGAGCAAACATGGCCCGGGGCGGCATCAACAAGGCGGTAGTACAGCAGGCAAGGCAGGTGCTGATCGCCCGGGGTGAATACCCCAGTATCGATGCGGTACGCATCGAGCTGGGCAACACTGGCTCGAAGACCACCATTCACCGGTACCTCAAGGAGCTGGAAGGGGTTAAGCCTGCGGCGCTGCAGGGCACCCCTGCGTTGAGCGACACTCTGGCAAAACTGGTGGCGCAGTTGGCAGAGCAACTGCAGGAAGAGGCGGACGCGCGGGTCGAGCAGGCTGAAGCCAGCTTCAACGAACAGCGCGAACAATATGAAGCCCAGTTGCAACTGGCTCAGCAGGCGCTGGCCGCTGCGCACCAGCAACAGCAGATCCAGGACGCCGCCCTTGCCGCCGAGTCGGAGCGCTTGAACGCTACGCAAAGCACCCTGCAAGCCGAGCAGCTGCGCGGCGCCAGCCTCAACCAGGCACTTGGCGAGCTGCAGGTACGCTTGGCTGACAAGGAGGAGCAGGTGCGGTCGCTGGAAGAGAAACACCGGCACGCACGCGATGCTTTGGAGCATTACCGCAGCGCCAGCCGTGAACAGCGCGAGCAGGATCAGCGCCGCCACGAAGCGCATGTGCAACAGCTACAGGTCGAAATGCGCCAGCTGCAGCAGGGGTTGATCGTCAAACAGGATGAATTGACCCGGCTGCACCGGGACAACGAGCGCCTGCTGGGCGAGCACCGTCAGGCGAGCAGCGAACGCAAGGTTCTGGATGACTTGCTCGAGCAGCGTGATACACAGATCCAGGGCCTGCGCACGATACTGGCCCAGGCGCAGGGCGCCAGCGACGAAATGCGCCGGCAGCTGCAGGCGCAAAACCAGAGCCTGGAGGAGAAGCGGGCACTGTGTGCGGAGCAGGGCAGGCAGTTGCAGTTTCTGGAAGATCAATTGCTCAAGCGCGACGAAGCACTCAAGGCACATCCGACCATCACCGAACTCGTGCCCAAGTAATTTTGTGGGAGATTACCCATCCCTTCGGCTGCGCTGTCGCGCAGAGAACAAAGCCCGCGAGCGCGCCGCGTACCCTGTAGGAGCGGCTTCAGCCGCGAAGCAGGCGCCGCGGTGGATGGCACCGGCTTTGCCGGTGTTCGCGGCTGAAGCCGCTCCTACAGGATCCGCGCCAAATCAGTAAGTAAGCGTTTGTTCTGCGGGAGCGGGCTTGCCCCGCGAACACCGGCCATGCCGGTGCCATTCGCCGCGGCGTTTGCATCGTACACAAACCCGCTCCCACAAAGCCTTGCCAGGCGGGTCTAGCCCTCAACCTGCTTAGCCGCCTCAACGCCGGCCGCAGACAGTTTGATCGGGTAACTGATGCTCAACGGCTGATCATTGTCGCTAACCACGCTGCCGTCCTGGATCAACCCGTGCTGCTGCAAGGTATTGAGCACATCAGCGACCGCCTTCTCGCCGCGGTAGTTGTCGAGCACTTCCTTGCCCAGCCCGTGCGGGTGGGCATGCAGCAACCGAGTGAGGATTTCGCTGCGCAAGCTATCGTTAGTCATCTGGGTCCTCCAATTACTTGCCGTGGGTGGCCTGAAGCGCCTTGGCTTGCTCCAGGTGGTGCTCCAGGGTAGGCAGCGTTTCACTGGCGAAAGCCTTCAGCTCAGCCTTGTCGGATGAGGCGGCTTCCTTCTTGAACAGCTCCACGGCTTTTTCGTGGGCATCGACCTGATTGTTGACGTAGGACTTGTCGAACGACTCCTCGCGCCATTCGAGGATCATCTTCTTGACCTTATCGGTCAGTGCAGCTTCGTCTGGCACGCTGATATCGAGTTTTCGGGCGATGTCGCCAAGTTTCTGGTTAGCCTTGGTGTGGTCGGTGACCATCTGCTGGGCGAAGGTCTTGATCTCTGCGTTCTGGCTCTTCTCCAGGGCCAGGTTGCCGGTGACCACCTCGGCGATCCCGGCCTCGGTGGCCGCGTCGACGAAATCATCGGACGACGCCGCCAGTGCCTGCCACGACGCCATGCCCAGCACCAGCGACAAACCTGCGCGCTTGATGAACAGATTGCTCATGTTTCACTCCTTGCTATCGGTGGCGCGACCTCAGTGTCGCTAACGGTTGAGCCGTGCGCAGGGCCATAGGTTTAATTTTTTTTTGCGGCCAGGGCCACCACCACGGCATAGCGGTTGAACGATGCCCGGCAGCTAAGCTCACACATTCAAAGGTTGCCGCAAAGGAGCAGAGGATGAGCATCGAACGCAGCATTCCCGAGCTTGAAGCCTGGTACGCGCAGTACGACGATGACAGTTACCGGCGCGAATCACCGGACGCCTATCACCATGAGCTGGTGCGCACGGCCGAAGCGCTGCGCGACGATGGCGCCATCGACTGGGACGACTGGCTGGCACTCAAGGCGCTGGCGGATGAAGCCCACCAGGGCGCGCTGCAAGCGGCAGTGCAGGCCCATGTGGAAGACCCGGACGCATGAAAGCCCTGCGCATCGCCACCTTCAATATCAACGGCATCCGTAGCCGCCTGCCGGCACTTCTGGCGTGGCTGGAAAGGGAACAGCCCGATGTCGCTTGTTTGCAGGAACTCAAGGCAGCCGATGCCCAGTTTCCGGGCGAAGCCTTCGAGGCGGCGGGTTATGGCTACCTGCATCACGGCCAGCCGTCATGGAACGGGGTGGCGATCCTGGCGCGCGACAGCCAGCCGCTGGAAGTACGCCGCGGGCTGCCAGGCATGGAAGACGACGACCAGAGCCGTTACCTGGAGGCCGCAGTGCACGGGGTGCTGGTTGGGTGCCTCTACCTGCCCAACGGCAACCCGCAGCCGGGGCCGAAGTTTGACTACAAACTGCGCTGGTTCGAATGCCTGAACGCCCATGCACGTGGCTTGCTGAGCAGTGGCCACCCAACGGTGCTGGCGGGCGACTTCAATGTGGTGCCGACCGATTTCGACATCTATGACCCCAAATCCTGGCGCAAGGATGCCTTGCTCCAGCCCGCGTCCCGCGATTGCTACCAGGCGCTACTGGAGCAAGGCTGGACCGACGCCATCCGCGCGCTGTACCCCGAAGAGCGCATCTATACCTTCTGGGATTATTTCCGTAACCACTGGGCACGCAACGCCGGGCTGCGTATCGACCATCTGTTGCTCAACCCGCAGCTTGCGCCGTACCTCAAGGCGGGCGGGGTCGATGCCTGGGTACGCAATGAACCCAAGGCCAGCGACCATGCGCCGACGTGGATAGAGCTGGGTACGCGCAAGCAGCGCTGAACTATAGTGGTAAGCGGCGAACGCTTGAGGGCAAGGAGTTCCATGAGTGCGGCCAAGAACCAGGACGATGACGGGCTGTTCGGGGTACCCGGTGAGGGGCGCGCCGTAGCGCTGTTCCGCCTGGTATTGACGTTCATGGCCGTGGTGATGATGACCTTCGTGTTGATCGAAGGTTGGCGCATCTGGCGCGACTACCGGCACGCCTTCACCAATGCCGAGAACATGGTCAGCAACCTGGCCAGGGCCACGGCCCAACATGCAGAGGACGCCATCCGCCAGGTCGACGCCATTACCGCAGCACTGGCCGAGCGCCTGGAAGGCGATGGCTTCAGCCACCTCGACCGGCCACGCCTGCACGCCTTGCTGGCGCAACAGAAGGCAATCATCCCGCAGTTGCAGGGTTTGTTCGTGTATGGGGCCGATGGCAGCTGGATCGTTACCGACCAGGCTGCGATTCCACCCAAGGCCAATAATGGCGACCGTGATTACTTTGTATTCCACCGTACCCATACCGACCGCAACGTGCGCATCGGCTCGGTGGTGCGCAGCCGCTCCAGCGGCGATCTGATCATTCCCATCTCGCGCAGGCTGGACAACCCAGACGGCAGTTTTGCCGGGGTATTGCTGGGGACCATCAAAGTGGATTGGTTCGTGCGCTACTACGGTGACTTCAGGATCGACGAACGCGGCGCGCTGGTGCTGGCCAAGCGCGACGGCACTATTCTGGTCCGCCGGCCATTCGTCGAGCAGGTGGTAGGTCGCAGCCTGGCCAACAGTGAGATTTTTCGCGATCACTTGCCCTATGCCAGCGAGGGGCTGGCCGAGGCGGTGGCGGTAGTGGACGGAACACCGCGCTTGTACGCTTATCGGGCACTGACGAGTTACCCGATGGTGGTGGAGGCAGGCTTGTCCCGTGAGTCGATCATCGCGCCCTGGCGGCATGATGTATTCAAGTCGGTGGCGGTCTTGCTGTTATTGCTGGTGGGGTTGGGCGCGTTTGGCTGGGTGGTACTGCGCCAGTTGCGCGAGCGGATTGCCATCGAACGGGCGCTGCACCAGGCACATCAGACCCTCAGGTCGCTGGCCCTGACCGACAGCCTGACCGGCCTGGGCAACCGCCGCAGGCTGGACGCGGTGTTCGAGGCAGAGATACGCCGTGCGCGGCGCCACGGGTATGCGCTGGCGCTGGTGATGCTCGACCTGGACTATTTCAAACTGTACAACGACCGTTATGGCCACCCGGCGGGTGATCAGTGCCTGCGGCGGTTTGCCGAGTTGTTGCAGCAGGCATTGAAGCGGCCGGCCGACCTCGCCGTGCGCTATGGTGGTGAAGAATTCACCGTGTTGCTGCCGGACACCGACGTGCAGGGCGCCGAACTGGTTGTCGAAGAAATCATGCAGTTGCTGCGCCGCCAGGTGATCGAGCATGCCGCTAGCCCGCTGGGGCGAGTGTCGGCCAGCGCCGGGATTGCCGTTGGCCACCCGGCACTGGATGCGAGCACCCCGGAAAGCCTGATGGCGGCAGCCGACAGGGCGTTGTACCAGGCCAAGCAGCAGGGGCGCGACGGGTACACCGTTGCAGGCAACATGGCGATGAGCGCCGGCTAGCGCAGGGCAGTGTACTCAACCAACGAGCAGGCGCATTGACATCAAGCGCTCCTTAGTCCGTCGCCAATACCTGCGCTTGCAGGTGCCAGCGCACCGAACTGACGCCTTTCTCCAGGCTCACGCGGCTGACCAGCCGCTCCAGCTGCGCCGGTGCCTGCGGGTTGCCGAGCAGCTCGGCGCGAACTTCCAGGCGCGCGGGGTTGGCCAGGTCTTCGCTGTGCAGCGACTGCAGGCGCAGCTCCGGGTCGCCCAGGCTGTGCAGCATCAGGCTGCGCACCTGGATCTCATCCTCGGCGCGGCATACTACGCGCACTTCGTAGCGTTGTTCGACCTCGCTGGCGGGCAGCACCTCCTGCCGGTCCAGGCGTTGCGCGATATCACGCAGCAGAATGTTGGCACACAGCACCACCAGGCTACCCAGCGCCGCTTCAAGCAGCAGGCCCAGGCTGCACAGCACCCCGACCGCCGCCGTACACCACAGGGTGGCCGCGGTGTTCAGGCCGCGCACGGTCAAACCGTCGCGCATGATTACACCGCCCCCCAGAAAACCGATGCCCGACACCACATAGGCCGCAACCCGTGAGGCATCGGTGGGCGCCATGCCCGGTACCGCCTGGGTCATCAGTACGAACAAGCAGGCGCCGGTGCTGACCAGCGCATTGGTGCGCAGCCCGGTCAGGCGTTGGCGCAGTTGGCGCTCGGCACCGATCAGGGCACCCAGCAGCAAGGCGATGCTGACACGCAGCAGAAATACTTTCCAATCCATAGCGAACCTCTTGCGCGGGCACGTGCCCGCTCTGACGCCACGTCAGGTGGCGCGGTTGAATAACCAGAAATGCGCAGGACCACGAAGAGGAAAAAAAGAGGAGGGGCTCGAGCCTTGATTGGCTGGAGCAATCCACCGTCTAGCCGATAGCGAGACAGTGGCAGGAAGCTGCCGGACTAGCTCGCCGAGTGGGCCTGTCGCAAGCGACTGGGGCTACTGTCCAAAGCGGGGCTCCTGTTGAGGGATGCAAAATTGCGGGGTGGACCTTACGCCCCGGTTCGCGCAGGGTCAAGGGTAAAAACATGACAATGGCTTCATAAGGAAATGCCCTACAGCCGGTCACTCCACATGGAAAAAAACGCCGCTAATCGGTACCCTTGCGCCATTCTTCGTCTTCCCCCGGACCGTTACATGCTGTTCAACTTCGTCGTGCTGATCGGCACCCTGGTGGCCATGGAAGGTGTCGGTACGCTGGCGCACAAATACATCATGCATGGCTGGGGCTGGTGGCTGCACCGCTCGCACCACGAGCCGCACCTGGGCATGCTCGAAACCAACGACCTCTACCTGGTGGCCCTGGGCCTGATCGCCGCCGCGCTGATGGCGCTGGGCAAGGCTGGCCATGCACCGTTTCAGTGGGTGGGCGGCGGTGTGGCGGGTTATGGACTGCTGTATGTGCTGGCGCACGATGGCTTTTTCCATCGGCACTGGCCACGCAAGCCGCGCCCGATCAACCGTTACCTCAAACGCCTGCACCGCGCCCACCGCCTGCACCATGCAGTCAAAGGGCGTACGGGCAGTGTGTCGTTTGGTTTCTTCTATGCACCACCGCTGAAGGTGCTCAAGCGCCAACTGCAGGCCCGGCGCAGCCGCAGCTGACGGCGTCAGTTCGCCGTTTCTCCCTTGCCTTGCGGCGCTACCGCTGCCTGTCCGCGGCTAACCCACCAGCCAAACCCCGCCGCCGTAAAAAACATGATCAGGCTGTACAGGGCCGCTGGCACCGCCATGGTCGGGTTGTTCAGCAGCGACGGGCTCAAGGCCAGGGCAATCGCCAGGGTGCCGTTGTGAATACCAATTTCCATGCCGATGGCGATGGCCTGGCGTTTGGGGATGCTCAAAAGCCGCGGCACCCAGTAACCGACAGCCAGGCTGATCACATTGAACAGCAACGCCGCCAGACCAACCACGGGTGCGTACTCGACCACGGTCTGCCAGTCCTTGCTCAGCGCCAGCACGATGGTGAATGCCAGGAACAGCGCGGCCACCAGTTTCATGGGCTTTTCCATGCGTGCGGCAAAACCTGGCGTCCAGCGCCGGATCATCATGCCCAGGGCGACCGGCAGCAGGACGATGGCGAACACCTGCATGACCTTGGCAAATTGCAGCGGTATGGCCTGGTCCGATGCCATGAACCAGATCAGCGACAGGTTTACCAGCAGGGGCATGGTCAGGATCGCGATCAACGAGTTGACCGCCGTCAGGGTGATATTCAGCGCCACGTCACCGTGCGCCAGGTGGCTGAACAGGTTGGCGGTGGTGCCACCGGGTGAGGCTGCCAGCAGCATCAGGCCAACGGCCAGTGCCGCTTCCAGCCCGAACCCGTTGGCAATCAAAAAGCACACCAGCGGCAGCAGCAGGATCTGGCAGCCCAGGCCGATCAGCACCGGCTTGGGATACTTCACCACGCGGGCGAAGTCGGCCAGGGTCAGCGACAAGCCAAGGCCGAGCATGATGATGCCCAAGGCCAGCGGAAGAAACGTGGACAGCAGGGGCGAGGCGGTCATGGGCAATCACTCGGGCATGGGATCCAGGCAGTCTAGGCCGCACCTGAACGATAGCTAATTGCAATGCGCCAGCACTTGGTAACCTTTTGTTACTGCAATCTCGGCAGGCCCGGTGCCATCACACTTGTATGCCGCGTTGCGATAGGCTGCCGCGCGCAGTAGCATGCCGCTTTTTTACCTAGGATTAGCCTGTCATGCCGTTCCAGCAAGGTCTGCTTGCCACCCCGGTGCCGGCACAAGCCCGCCACCTGTTCTTCACCCTGCATATGCCCGACGCATTGCCTGGCGCACTGGATGCTCTTTTGCCGCACGTCGATGGCCAGCGCCTTATCGTCGGCATCGGTGCCCCACTGGCCAAGGCCCTGGGCCGTGAAGTGCCAGGCCTGCGCCCATTCCCGCAGCTGGATGCGGCCGTGGAGAACCCAAGCACCCAGCATGCCCTGTGGCTATGGCTGCGCGGTGATGAACGCGGCGACCTGCTGCTGCAGGCCCAAGCCCTGGAACAGGCAATGGCTCCGGCCTTGCGGCTGGCCGACAGCGTTGATGGCTTCCTGCACCGTGGCGGCCACGACCTGACCGGTTACGAAGACGGCACCGAGAACCCGGTTGACCAGGCTGCCGTCGAGGCTGCCATCGTTGCCACCGAGCAGCTGGGCCTGGCAGGCTCCAGCTTTGCCGCCTTCCAGCTGTGGAAGCACGACCTGGAATACTTCAAGTCGCTGCCCCAGGCCGACCAGGACAACATCATCGGCCGTCGCCTGAGCGACAACGAAGAGCTCGACGATGCGCCGGAATCGGCCCACGTCAAGCGCACCGCCCAGGAAAGCTTCGCGCCCGAAGCGTTCATGGTGCGGCGTTCGGTGGCGTGGGCGGACAGCCGCGGCGCCGGCCTGGCATTCGTCGCCCTGGGCCACAGCTTTGACGCGTTCGAGGTGCAATTGAAGCGGATGAGCGGCCTGGAAGACGGCATCATCGACGGCCTGTACCGTTTCAGCCGCCCCCTGACCGGTGGTTTCTACTGGTGCCCACCCATGACCGCGACGGGCCTGGACCTGAGCCTGCTGCTGCAAGCTGATCACTAAACATCCAGATACAGAATCACCTGCCAGCGCGGGGCGATGCGACTAGCCTTGAAAGTTTCCGACTCAAGATGGGAGCTTTGCCATGTATGCACGTCGCGATGTCCTACGTGCCGGGGCGGCTTTGGGGCTGCTTGCCACCGTGCCTTGGCTGCATGCGGCACCTTCTGCCGGGTTGCTGACACGCAAGGTCCCGTCTACCGGCGAGGCCTTGCCGGTGATTGGCGCTGGGACCTCCGGCAGCTTCGAAGTCGAAGCCGGCTCTGCCGAGTACCTACAACTCAAGCAGGTGCTCAAGGCGTTTTTCGACGGGGGTGGCAAGGTCATCGACACCTCGCCGAACTATGGCGGCGCCGACAGTATTCTCGGCCAGCTGCTGGAGGAGGGCGGTTGGCACCGGCAGTGCTTCATCGCCACCAAGATTGCCGCCGACAGCCGCGCGGATGCCGAAGCGCAATGGGCCCAAAGCCTCAAGAGCCTGCGCACCGACAAGGTTGATCTGCTGCAAATCCACAACCTGCGCGACTGGCAGACGCAACTGCCCTATGCCCGTGAACTCAAGCAACAAGGCAAGACCCGCTACGTCGGCATCACCCACTATTTGAACAGCGGCCAGGACGAGGTTGCGCGCATCGTGCGCAACGAGCCGCTGGACTTTATCCAGATCAATTATTCGGTCAATGCGCCACAGGCCGCGCGTGAGTTGTTGCCGCTGTGCCAGGAAAAGGGCATTGCAGTGCTGATCAACCGCGCGTTTGACGACGGCCGGCTGTTTGCCAAGGTCAAGGACCAGCCCTTGCCAGCCTGGGCCGCAGAGGCGGGCATCGGCAGCTGGGCGCAGCTGTTTCTGAAGTTCGCCATCAGCCACCCGGCCGTGACCACGGTGATCCCGGCCACCGGCCGGCCCGATCGCCAGCTCGACCAGCTCAAGGCCGGGCACGATCCACTGCTCACCCAGGCGCAGCAGCAGGCGCTGATCAAGCAGTTCGGCTGACGCCATGGCCAACTGGCGCAAAGGGCTGAACATCCAGCCCGGGGAAGGCCCCGCCGTTGCTGCAGGCCTGGCACTGTTCTACCTGCTGTTCACCGGCTATTTCATGCTACGGCCGGTACGCGAAACCATGGGCGTAGCAGGCGGTGTCGACAACCTGCAGTGGCTGTTCACCGGCACCTTCATTGCCACGCTGGCTTGCCTGCCGCTGTTCGGCTGGCTGGCCTCAAAAGTGCGTCGGCGGCATATCCTGCCCTGGACCTACGGCTTCTTCGCCAGCAACCTGCTGCTGTTTGCCGTGCTGTTTGCCCGCGCGCCGGACGATTTGTGGAATGCCCGGGCGTTCTACATCTGGTTGTCGGTGTTCAACCTGCTGACCATCTCGCTTGCCTGGAGTGTGCTGGCCGACCTGTTTTCCACCGAGCAAGGCAAGCGCCTGTTCGGCCTACTCGCGGCCGGGGCCAGCCTGGGCGGCCTCAGCGGGCCAATTTTCGGCACGCTGCTGGTTGCGCCACTGGGCCATGCCGGCCTGGTCGTGCTGGCTGCGCTGTTTCTGCTGGGCAGCATTGCCGCAGCGGTTTACCTGCAGCACTGGCGTGACCGCCACCCGTTGCCGGCTCACAGCGCCCAGCCTGCCTCCAAACCCTTGGGCGGCAATCCATTCGCCGGTGCCACCGCTGTGCTGCGCTCACCGTACCTGTTGGGGATTGCCCTGTTCGTCGTGCTCCTGGCCAGCGTCAGCACCTTCCTGTACTTCGAGCAGGCGCGGATCGTCAGCGAAACGTTCACCGACCGCACCCGCCAGACCCAGGTGTTCGGCCTGATCGACAGTGTTGTCCAGGCCCTGGCGATCCTTACCCAGGTGTTCATTACCGGCCGCCTGGCCAAACGCATGGGCGTGGGCGTGCTGTTGGTGGCCGTGCCCTTGGTGATGGCGGCCGGGTTCCTGTGGCTGGCCCTGGCGCCGGTATTCGCGGTGTTCGTGGTGGTGATGGTCGTACGCCGCGCCGGCGAATACGCCCTGGTGCGGCCAGGGCGGGAGATGCTGTTCACCGTGTTGCCGGCCGAAGACAAGTACAAGGCCAAGAACTTCATCGACACAGTCGTCTATCGCGGCGGCGATGCATTGAGCGGTTGGGTCAAGCGCGGGCTGGATGTGCTGGGGGACCATCCCCAGCTGGCCATGATCATCGGCGCCGTGCTCGCGCTGGGTTGGGGCGTGACCGGTGGTTGGCTCGGGCGGCGGCAGCAGCAGCTGGATGCGAGCGCGCCGGCATCCGCTGGCGCACCAAATACTCCACCGCCGCTTATTTAACGCCACCGGTCCGAACCCTTCGCAATAAAACGAATGTCTCGATATCGCTGAACTCCGAACCTATGTACGGCAGTTGTGCCGTGCATCCCGAAGTCACATGAGGTTTCGCACCATGGACAAGAAAGAAAAGGGCAGTACCGGCAGCCAAGGTGGTCAAGGCAACCAAGGCGGTACCAAAAACCCAGGGAACTTCGCCAATGACCGCGAGAAGGCATCCGAAGCCGGACGCAAAGGGGGCCAACAGTCTGGTGGTGGCCACACCAACGACACGAGCCGCAAGGGCGGCCGTTCGTAAGTGACGTAGCGCAGTGCCGGGGCAACCTGGCACTGCGGTTCACCTGCACACGAGGACATCCCATGCGCTTGATACCGATTATGGGCCTGCTGGGCAGCCTGACCCTGGTTGGCGGCTGTTTTGATCGCGACTCCGATCACCCGGCCAAGGACGCCGACCAGAGCAAACCCTCCCTGCAAATGCAGCAGAACACCGAAAAACCCGCACCACAACCTGCGCCAGGCCCCGAGCCAATGCCGCAGCAGCAAGGCCAAAGCCAGTAACCAGACGAGGAGTGCGGTATGACGGCCCTTACCCGCAACGATTCACCTTTGGCGCCAGCTACGACCGCGCATCCAACCCTCGCCGAACGCTACCAGGCATTACTGGCTGGCACTTCCAGCGATACCCACCATTGGCTTGCCGAACAACTGGGCAAGGCCTTTGAGCTGGCAGACGACCTGCCGGACAGCCCAGACCAGTTGCATGCCTGGAGCGTGCGTCACGCCGCACAGGTAGCTGCGGATTACGCCCACTACCTTGAGCAACGCGCGCAAGGCGCGCCACGCAAGTATTTCACTCATCGCGCCCAGGCATTGTGGTTTCTGCAGCAAGTGGCGCCGACCAAGGCGGTCGATGGTGCCTGGCTGTTCAGCGCCTTGCGCCACTGGCAAGACCCGCGCTTTCACGGTTTGATACGCACTTACCTTGAAGAGCTGGGCGACGGTGACCCGCGTTGCAACCATGTGTTGATCTACCAGCGGCTGCTCAGCCGGCTCGGCTGCCTCGAGCCCGTGTCGCTGGATGACGCGTGCTATTTGCAGGGCACCCTGCAACTGGCGCTGGGCGCCTGCGGTGATGACTACTTGCCCGAAGTCATCGGCTACAACCTTGGCTATGAACAGCCGCCGTTGCACCTGCTGATCACTACCTACGAGCTGGCAGAGCTTGGCATCGACGGCCACTACTTCCAGCTGCACGTGACCATCGACAACGCTGCCAGCGGCCATGCCAATAAAGCCATACGCGCACTGCAGCAACTGTGCCCGCGCGAGGGCAGCGAGGTGTTCTATCAACGGGTCAGGCACGGTTACCGCCTGAACGACCTGGGCACCGACACGCCGACGCTCATCAGCCGCTTCAACCTCGACGCCCAGTTACTGGCAGCGCTGGAGCGCAAGCGCCTGTTCGGGCAGTTCATGCACGCCGACCGTTGCCGGCTGCAGCAGCGCACCGTCAACCAGTGGCTTGCCGAGCCCGGGGCGCTGCCGGCATTTTTGCAGGCCTTGCAAGCACAGGGCTGGATCAAGCGCGGCGTGGACCCTGCCCAGAGCCGCTGGTGGTCGCTGATCGAAGGCCCGAGCGCGCCGATGTTCGGCGTTTTTGATGCTTACGAGAAGCAGCTGTGGCACGACTGGATAGCAAACGGCTGGCAAGTGCGGCTGCGCCGCGTGCCCCCAGGCAGCTGGGAGGCAGCACTTGGGCAGGAACCGCCGCCTGCCACCCGCAAGCAGTCGATGAACATCGACACCCTGATTGCGCAAATGGCCGGTAATCGTCATGCATTGCCAGACGGCCTGCAGGCCACTCGTACCTACCTTCATGTAACCGGCCTTGCCCAGGAGGGCCCGCACTGATGCTACCCGACCCGCACCAGGCCCAGGCCGATGCAGCGCTGCTGCAACTGGGGCGGCGCCTGCGCGCCGACGGCTATCGTTTCACCTGTGTGACGCCCGCTACCCATGCCCGTAACAACGCCAGAGGTGGGGCGCAGGGTGCGGGTAACTTGCGCGATGTGTTCGGCTGGAGCCGTGCGTTTTCGCCCTCGCTGATATCGGCTGACGCGCTGGAACAGCTGCGCACCGCGCAGGCGGTCGATGATGACGGCGAGCTGCTGCGTAGCCGGGTGCGCTGGTCCAGCCTCGAGGACCTGTTGCTGGTGCATTCTGCCTACCCGACCGAGGCCAGCGATGCGGTGTTCTTCGGCCCCGACAGCTACCGCTTCGCCCAGGTCATCCACGACCACCTGCAACGCAGCCCGGTACGCGTCGAACGCGCCGTGGACATTGGCTGCGGCAGCGGCGTAGGTGCCTTGCTGATCGCTCGCGCCGTGCAACACGCACACGTCAGCGCCGTCGACATAAACCCGCTGGCACTGCGCTACACGGCGATTAACGCGGCGCTGGCGGGCGTGACCAATGTTGCCATTCAGCCCAGCAATCTGCTCGACGCCCTTAGCGGCAACTTCGACCTGATCGTCGCCAACCCACCGTACATGCTCGATCACAACCAGCGCACCTACCGCCACGGTGGTGGCGACCTTGGCGCGGCGCTGTCACTGCGCATCGTCGAGCAGGCCTGCGAGCGCCTTAACCCGGGTGGGTCGCTGCTGCTCTACACCGGCGTGGCCATTGTCGAAGGCCGCGACCCTTTGCTCGAAGCCATTCGCCTGCGCCTGGCCGGCCCAGAATGGGCCTGGGTGTATCGCGAAGTAGACCCGGACGTATTCGGCGAGCAATTGTCAGAGCCAGGGTACGAGCGCGTCGAGCGCATCGCGGCCGTGGCCCTGACCGTCAACCGCAGCGCTTGACCCCCATGGACCGGGCGTGCACGTTCGGCATCGAAGAAGAATACCTGCTGGTCCGGCTCGCCAGCCGGCGTGTACACGCCGCGCCGTCGACTGCCCTCAATCGGCAGTGCCATGAAGTGTTGGGCCGCTATTTCGCCGAGGAAATGTTCCGCAGCCAGATAGAAGTGGCATCGCCGGTCTTCGGCAACCTGCACGAGGCGCGCAATTTTTTCACCGACAGCCGCCAGCTGCTCAACCAGGTGCTCGGGGGACATGGCGTGGGCCTGTACGCCGCTGCCAGCCACCCCAATGCACCCTGGCAGCGGCAAAAACCCAGGGCAACGCCGCACTATAGGCAGCTGTTCGCCGATTATCAGCAAGTGGCCCGGCGTAGCCTGCTCAACGGGCTGCATGTGCACGTGGGTGTTGCGCCTGGCTGTGATCGCATGCAACTGATCAATCGGCTGCTTTACTGGCTGCCGTTGCTGCTTGCCATGAGCACGTCGTCCCCCCTGTGGGCAGGCCAGCAGACCGGCTATATGAGCTACCGCCGGGTAATCTGCGGCGAGTGGCCCCACATGGGGCTGCCGGAGCCACTGGCGGATTGGGGCGCGTACCAGCGCTATCGGGCATTGCTGCAACGTACCGGTGCGCTGGCAGCGGATGGCGATTTCTGGTGGGCGGTCAGGCCTTCGCGACGTTTTCCGACCGTGGAGCTACGCATCTGCGACGGCTGCCCGTTGCTTGAAGACGCCCTGTGCCTGGCCGGCCTGTTCCGCCACCTGGTGGAGCACTGCCTGGTGCCGCACCCGGCCATGGCGCCGTTCAGCCGCGAATTGCGCTGGGTTACCCAGGAAAACTACTGGCGCGCGATGCGCTACGGGCGCAGCGCTACATTCATTGGTATTCACGCCCAGCAGCCGGTTACCGCATTGGCGTGGCTTGCGCAGATGCAGGCGTGCTTCCCGGTCGACACCGTGGACGCCGAGCGCTCGTTCGAACATGCCCGGGGGATTTTGCGCGCAGGGACCAGCGCCGACCGCCAGCTCGGCTGCCTGCAGCAAGCGATAGTGCGCGGTGCCAGTGCAGCCCAGGCCGTGAATAGCGTGGTAGACCAGGTCCTGGCTGAAGCAAACCCCAGCTGCAGCCCAGCAGCGGCGCTTGCATTCCGGCAGGGTTCGCCGACAATGGCGGCGCCCCCTGCAAACCATTCGGACCTGCCCGCTCCATGATGCTGATCAAGCAATTCCCTGATATTTCAATGGCCGACACCCTGTTCGTTTTCGCCCTCGAAGCTGAGGCCGGCAACGTTTTTGCCCAGATGAACACTGTGTTCACCGGGATCGGCAAGGTCAACGCCGCCATCGCCCTGACCAAGGCCATCCACCAGCGCAAGCCCAAGCTCATCGTCAACCTGGGCTCCGCCGGTAGCCAGGGGCATGGCAAGGGTTCGGTGGTGTGCTGTACGCGCTTCGTGCAGCGCGACATGGACGTGACCCCGCTGGGCTTTGCTCGCTACCAGACGCCGCTGTCGGATACCCCAGTGGTGCTGGAATATGGCCATGTGATCCCTGGCCTGCCCGTGGAAACCTGCGGCAGCGGCGACAGCTTCGAGATCAACCACGGCGATGCGCCGTACGACGTCGTCGACATGGAGGCCTACGTGCTTGCGCTGATTGCCCGCAACGAAGGCATTCCCTTCGTCTGCCTCAAGTACATCTCCGATGACGCCGGCAGCGAGGCGGCAGACGATTGGGCGGTGCAGGTGCACCTGGCCGCCGAAGCCTTCCAGCGGGTGCTGTTCAGCGCGCCGAGCTGACCATCTGCCCGGCCGAACGCTGACTGGATCAAACCTTCGCGGCGCTGTGCAGTCACTTCAAGTAAGCGCCCGACATTCACGGGCCGAGGAGGTGGCTGATGACATTTGTCTGCCTGCTGCGTGGCTGCCACTGGCGTGCCATGGCCAACCCTGAAGTGACCGGGCTGCGCTGCCAGCTCTGTGAACGCTGCGGCGCGGTGCGCTACTGCCAACCCGGTCAACCCGTGCAACCTTAGGAGGCTCGCCATGGCCAGGGCAATCTGGAAAGGCGCTATCAGTTTCGGCCTGGTGCATATCCCGGTCTCCCTCAACACTGCCGTGCGCACCGAGCGCATCGATTTCGACTGGCTCGACAAGCGCAGCATGGAGCCGGTGGGCTACAAGCGGGTCAACAAGGTGACCGGCAAGGAAATCGACAAGGACAACATCGTCAAGGGCGTGGAATACGAGAAGGGCCGCTACGTGGTGATCAGCGAGGAGGAGATCCGCAAGGCGCGGCCTGAAGCGACCCAGACCATCGATATTTTCTCCTTCGTCGCCGCCAGCGAAATCCCTTTGCAGCAGTTCGACACCCCGTATTACCTGAGCCCGGACCGCCGTGGCGGCAAGGTGTATGCGTTGCTGCGTGAAACCCTCGAAAGCACCGGCAAGGTGGCGCTGGCCACGGTGGTACTGCACACCCGTCAGCACCTGGCGTTGCTGCGGCCGCTGGAGGACGCACTGGTGATGATCACCCTGCGCTGGCCCGAGGAAGTCCGCGGGCTGGACACCCTGGAGCTGGACAAGAGCGTGACCGACACCAAGGTCGACAAGCGTGAGCTGGACATGGCCAAGCGCCTGGTCGAGGACATGAGCGGTGCCTGGTCGCCGGATGAATACCACGACGCCTTCCGCCAGACCATCATGGACCTGGTGGAAGAGAAGGCCAGCAAAGGCAAGATCAGTGTGGTCGACAAAGGCGAGGGCGGCGATACCGAGAAGAGCGCCGACATCATCGACCTCACCGAACTGCTCAAGCGCAGTCTTGGCGGCAAGGCTGCCAAGAAGGCGCCGGCGGAGAAGAAACCAGCCAAGCGGCCGCGCAAGGCGTCTTGAAAGCAGGGCTGGCCTCTGCGCGGGCAAGCCCGCGCCTATGAATCAGAGCACGCAGAGCCCAAAGCCCGCGAGCGCGCCGCATACTCTGTAGGAGCGGCTTCAGCCGCGAAGCGAGCGCCGCGGTGGATGGCACCGGCTTGGCCGGTGTTCGCGGCTGAAGCCGCTCCTACAGGATCCGCGCTGAATCAGTTAGTTAGCGTTTGTCTTGTGGGAGATTACCCAGCCCTTGGGGCTGCGCTGTCGCGCAGAGCACAAAGCCCGCGAGCGCGCCGCATACCCTGTAGGAGCGGCTTCAGCCGCGAAGCAGGCGCCGCGGTGGATGGCACCGGCTTCGCCGGTGTTCGCGGCTGAAGCCGCTCCTACAGGATCCGCGCCAAATCAGTAAGTTAGCGTTTGTTCAGTGAGAGCGGCTTGCTCGCGAAGAGGCCGGCAAACGCCCTATAGAGCCTGAGCCTGCAAATCCGCCAGAAAATCCCCAAACCCTTCCCGGGCGCGGCTGTCCAGCCGGCTGCTGGTGGCCACACTGTGCCTGGCCGTCCACACGATCTGCGCACCGCTGGCCTCCAGGTCGCGCACCAGTTGCACATCCTCGTGCGCCGGCAGCGGCTGAAAGCCGCCTACACGTTCATAGGCGCGGGCACACACACCCAGGTTGGCGCCATGCACATGCCGATGCCCCTCGCACGCCTGGTAGCCACTGCGGTACAACTTGCGCAGCGCAGCGCGTTGCCAGGGCTGCCAACGCTCGATGTGCACCGTGCCGCACACCACCTCGGCCGTGCAGGCCAGCTGCGACAGCAGCCAGTGCGGCGGCACCTGGCTGTCGGCATCGGTGCAGGCCAGCCAGCTCGCACCCTGTTCCAGCATCAGGGCTGCGCCCAGGCGGCGGGCCATGCCCACGCTGCCTGCTTCCACCGCCAGCGTCTGGACGCCAAAGCGCCTGGCCACCGCAGCACTGCCGTCGATGCAGCGGTCCAGCACCACCAGCACCTCGACCTGATGCCCCGCCTGCTCGGCCAAGGCAACTGCTGCAGCCACAGCCTTGAGACACCGGCCCAGCCGGCGGGCTTCATTGTGTGCGGGGATGACGACGGCAATCATGAGCATGTCTCGTCGAGGTCGACCACGCTGGGCTCGCATGACCAATACTCCAGCAGAAAATCTGCCTCTTCATGGCGCAGCACTGGGTACAGCGGCAGGTGCTTGGCAAGCATCTGGTGAACTTCGCGGCCATCCTGCGGGCAGCCCGCGATCGGGTGGCGCCAATGGCAGGCGAGCAGGCCGCCGTCGTAAGTCAGGCTGGCGACGGACTGCTCGATCACTTGCAGCCAGTCGGTCGGGTCCAGGTAATAACCCATTTCACTGAGCACGATCAGGTCGAAACTGCCGCCGGGCCAGTCCCCCGGCAGGCAGCCCGCGACCACCGAGGCATTGTGCACGCCCGCCAGGCGCTGGCGGGCCAGCGCTACAGCGGTGGGGTTGAGGTCCTGACACAACAGCTCGGCGCAGCGTTCGGCCAGGCCGGCGCTCAGTTCGCCATTGGCGCAGGCGGGCTCGAACACGCGCTGGTAGCACTGCCGCGGCAGGCTGGCCAGCAGCAGGTCACGCTTGCGCCGCTCGTACCAGCGCGTGCGAAAGGCCCAGGGGTCTTCATTGTTGGCATACAGGTCGGCGAAATACTGCGCATCGAGGCTCATCACGTATCCCCTTACATAAACACGAGTTCGAACGGTTGCAGCAGGCAATCGAGCAGGTGCGCAGGCAGCACCGGTGGCCGGTTCTGGTCCGGCTCCAGCTGGCTGTGGTGCGCGGCCAGCGCCTGGCGCTTGCGCGCCACGCGGGTTTCGTCCAGCTCCAGCCGATGCGCGCGGGGCCAGGGCAGGCGTGGGTCGTCAGGCTTTGCCCAGTGCCAGGCCCACACTGGCACCTCGACCAGTTGAACCTTGCGGGCCAGCGCCGCTTGCGCTGCCGCACGGCCAAGGGCTTCGTGGTCGCAGTGGCCGTCGCCTCGCCAGGTGGTTATCAGCACGTCATCGGGCCTGAGCAATTGGTTGAGGTGGTTGACCAGAAAGGCCTCGTCGCGGGGCAACGCCCCGTCCTTGAGGTGCAGCCGCCGCCAGTCCAGTTGGTTGACGTCAAGGTCGAGCTGCTGCAGGGCGTGCCGGCTTTCCAGTGGCCGCTGGCGGCGCAGGCGGTGTTCGGTCCAGGTTGCGGAGTCGGGGTGGCTGCCCTCACCGTCGGTAGCCGAGATCAGCAACAGGTCATGCTCGCGGCCGTGCAGGCCAGCCAGCAAACCACCCGCCATGAGAATCTCGTCATCCGGGTGCGGGGCAAGCAACACCAGGCGCCGCCCGGGTGGCAGCAGTTGCTCGGGCTTGATCCAAGTGGCCCGCGCCAGGTGCGCCGAATGCTGCCAGTCTGCCCATGGCGTGCCTGAACTGGCCTGAATGAGGTTTTCCGTCATAGTTGCCAGGCTCCTGCCGGCACCTGGGCCAGCTGTTGTCCAAGGGCGGCCAGGTCGCGCTCGGCGTGGCTCTGGCGCAAGAACACCGGCAAGTCGGCGCTCAGCCGGGCGAAGTGGCTGCTGCGGCAAAACGGTGTTGCACCCAGCGCGCGGCCGACGTGCCGGATCACCTGTTCAACCGCCTGTTCAACTTGGGCACGCGCCCGACGAACTTCGAAACTGGCATCGGCCGTAGGTTGGCGGTCTATCCACGCGGCGCATTCGCGCAACGCGGCGCGGGCGCCGTATAGCGCTGCATCCACGGCGCCCAGGTGCGCCTGAGCATGGGGGTCGGGCCGGGGCTTGCGGCACTGTTCCCGCAGGTAATCCGCCAATGCCTCGGCGGCCCCATACCAGCAAGCGGCGATGCCAGCACCGCCATGCCAGAAGCCTGGGCGCGACAGGTACTGGCCAGGCTGGCCGACCGCAATCCCCGGGGCATCGTCAAACTCGATCTCCACGCTGGTGGTGGTGCCCATGCCGACCGCTTGCCAATTGTCGATGTGCAGGCGCTGGCGGGTGTGGGCCAGTTCGATGGCGACCAATTGCGGCTGGTCGTCATCGCCCCAGGCGGTGATCAGCGCCCGGTCGATCTGCAAGGCCCCCGAACACCAGGCCTTGCGCCCGGCCAGGCGCACCTGGTCGCCTTCGCGGCTGACGACACGGGCGCGGGCATCCGGCGGTTCGGCCGCCCACACGCCCCAGATGGCATCCCCCACCAGGTGAGCGCTGCCACATTCGGCGAGGATCGCCAGCGCGTCGGTATGGCCCTCGTACAGCTTGGCCAGCGCCAGGTCGCAACCGGCGACCCGGGCCAGGGTTTGCCAGCGCTGCAGGGTGTGGCCCTGGCCGGGCAGGGGCAGCAAGTCGAGGTGGTCGGCCAGCAACGCCTGCATCAGTTGCGCAAGCTTGGTGTCCAGGTTGAGGGCCTGCGGCCGTTCGCTGAAAGTGCGCAGCAAGCTGTCGAGATTGCTCAAGTTGAAGTCCTGAATGATGCTCATGCCATCCCCATCTGTTTGCGCATGCGTGCGGTGATCGATTGCCGGGTCTTGGCCATGTCCGCCCAAGGGTCGTCGACCTGGGCCAGGCGTTCGTGCAGGTTGCCGATGTGCCACTGGTTGGCGCCCTTGAGCTGGGCCAGCTCCTCGCGCCAGATCGGCACCGACACGGGCAGGCCTTCGCGTGCCCGCAGGGAATAGGCGCAGGCCGTGGTTGCCCCTTTGCCGTTGCGCAGGTAGTCGATGAAGATCCGCCCGACCCGGTTCTTCGGCCCCGACACCGCGCTCAGGCGGTCAGGGAACAGCTTGGCCAGGTAATTGACGATGGCATGGCTGAAGTCCTTCACCTCGTCCCAGCCGGCGCGCCGGGTCAGCGGCACCACCAAGTGCATGCCTTTGCCACCACTGGTTTTGAGAAAGACCGTAAGGCCAAGTTCGTCGAGCAGGGTCAGCGCCAACTGGGTGGCTTCGATCATCGCCTTCCAGGGCAGTGCCGGGTCCGGGTCGAGGTCGAGCACGAAGCGGTCGGGCTTGTCGAAGTCCTTGTCGGTCGCGTTCCAGGTGTGCAGTTCGAGCATGTTCATCTGCACCGCGCCCAGCAAGGTGTCGGGGCGGTTGATGACCATGGCCGCCTGGCCGGCTTGGGCCTTGTCATAGCTGACCACATGGGCGATGTGCAACGCGTCGGCGTTCTTCTGGAAGAACAGTTCGCCATTGAGCCCCTCGGGCGCACGCACCAGCGCCACTGGGCGGTCCTTGAGCTGTGGCAGCAGCCACTCGCTGACCCCGGCGTAATATTCTGCAACGTCCCGCTTGGTGGCGCCGATGCTGGCGTCGATCACCCGGTCCGGGTGGGTCAGGCGCAAATCGCCCATGGCTTCGGGTGCTTTCGCGGGCTTGCGTTTGGACACGGTCTTGGTAGGCATGGCGCGCTCCAGATCGATGGCCCTGGCAGGTTTGTCATCGCGCAGGCCGTGGAACACCGAATGGCGCACGATGCCGTCCCGGGTCATCTGCGCGTACGCCACCTCGGCCATCAGTTGCGGCTTGAGCCAGTGCACGCCCCGGGCTTCGGCACCTGTGGGCGGCCGGGGCAGGGCGGGCTTGGCGATTTCCAGGGGTTTGAGGCGGGCATGGATGCTGGCGAGCGTGGTAGCGCTGAAGCCGGTACCCACCTTGCCGGCATACTGCAGCTCACCGCTGGCCGGGTCATGCAGGGCCAGCAACAGGGCGCCGAAGCCGCTGCGGCTGCCCTTGGGGTCGGTGAAGCCGACGATCACGAATTCCTGGCGCTGCTTGCACTTGAGCTTGACCCAGTCGGCGCTGCGCCGGCCGCTGTACGGGCTGCCGGCGCGTTTGCCGATCAGCCCTTCGAGCTCCATACGGCAGGCGCTGTCGAGCAGCGACGCCACGGGCTGGTCGAAGTCGGCAGAAAAGACCAGCACATCAGACGCGTCCTGCTCCAGCAGTTGGCGCAGGGCCTCGCGCCGGTCCTCGACAGGCTGCTCGCGCAGGTCCTCGCCGCCAAGGAAAGGCAAGTCGAACAGGTAATAGATGATCTGCTCGTCCTGTGCGGTATCGAATGCATTCTGCAGGGCCTGGAAATCAGCCGTGCCGTTTTCGCCGTTGACCACCATCTCGCCATCCAGCCAGGCAGCCTCGACGCCCAATGCCCGCAGCGCAGCAACCTGCCGGGGCATCTTGCTGCTCCAGTCGTGGCCGTTGCGGGTAAACAGGCGCACATCGTCGCCTTCGATGCGGGCGAGGATGCGGTAGCCATCGAACTTCACTTCATAGCGCCAGTCGCCAGCGGGCGGCGAATCGACCAAAGTCGCCAATTGAGGCTGCAAGGTATCGGGCAAGGCCGTTTTATGGGCGGCGCGGGTACGCTTGCGCTTCGCAGGTTTGCCAGGTTTGGCGGCTTTATCGGCTTTGGCCGCACGGCGCGGTACCAGCGTGCGATCGCTGAGCACGCTGTCGGGTTGCGCATCGACAATGCTGTACTCGGCCTCGCTGCGCGCCTGGCCGTCATGCGACTTGACCAGCATCCACTGCTCTTTCTTGCCGCCCAGGTGGGTGCGGAACAGGTTCCACAGGCCACTGAGCTTCTCACCCTGTAGGCGAAAGCGCAGCTTGCCCTTGGCATAGGCTGCATGGGCGTCACCCTCGGGCTCCCAGATACCCCGGTCCCAGACAATCACGTCGCCGGCACCGTAATGCCCTTCGGGGATGCTGCCTTCGAAATCGGCATAGTCGAGCGGGTGATCCTCTACATGTACGGCCAGGCGGCGGACTTTCGGGTCGAGCGAGGGGCCCTTGGGGATCGCCCAGCTTTTCAGGGTGCCGTCCAGCTCCAGGCGAAAGTCGTAATGCAGGTGGCTGGCGTCATGCTTCTGGATGCAAAACTGCAGGGCATGTGCACCTTTGGCGCGGCCGCGCTTGCCACTGGGCTCGGGGGTGGCATTGAAGTCGCGCTTGCGCGCATATTCCTGCAGGGGCTTGGCCATGACAGGCTCCAAATAGGGGTCGCGGTCTTTAATTAGGGAGGCAGCGGGCGGGGTGGTAGTTCAAAATTTCATTTCAGCGCCGGTGCGAAAAACTCTGAATCTTCGGCCGTGATGTGGAGTCGACCGCATACACCCCGCTGACGGAGAGCCGATATGAGCCAACCCACTGACCGCAAGCCTTACACGCCCAGCGAGATCGACGACACCGAAGACCGCATGGGCAGCGTTCACGAGCTGGACTTCAGCGAACGCAACGATGACCGCCAGGGGCGGATTGGCGACGAACGCCCGGCAGCTGAAGTGGACAAGGAGTTCCCCCCAGGGCGCGTCGCGCAAAGCGGCATGACCGGCGGTGAGGCGCTGACCGACAGCCTGCACGAGGACAATGTCACCGACGACGACCTGAGCCCCGACACGCTGTTTGACGAAACCGGCGCGCGAGACCCCTATGAACCGGGCGATGGCGATGGGCCTGCCGACCAAAGCCTGCGCCAGGTCGATGCGGATGAGATTGGCGGGGGCATTGGCCTGGACGAGGCCGAGCTGGCGCGGTCTGCGCCGCTGGATGGTGAGCCCTGGACGGATGATGTGGTTGATGAGCAGCCCAAGGGCTGAACTTCGCGACAGGGTCGATGACATCGCTTGATGGTTCGGCCCTGTCGCAGTCCGATTGACTATCAGTACTTAGCCAACGCCTCTAACAGATCGGCCTTGCGCATGGTCGACCGCCCGGCAATGTCGTGCTTGCGGGCGCGTTCCATCAACTCAGCCTTGGTCATGTCGGCCAACTGCTGCCCCGGGCGCGGCGCACCTTTACGGGTTGCCGCCGCGCGTTTGGCCGAAGACTCACGCGCCTTGGCCTTGGCGGCCGGGCTCTTCGCCTGACCAGCGCCGCCCTTGTGCTCGCCGCCGCCGGACTGCTTGTTGACCGTCGCCCAGGCACGCGCCTCGGCCTCATCTTTGGAAATGCCCTTGGCCTCATAGCTCTCCTCGATATGCTCGGCCTTGCGCTTTTGCTTGTCGGTGTACTTGTCTTTGTCGCCACGTGCCATGTCTGCTTGCTCCCTTCAGTCAGTGCGTCTGCCAGATACCGTCGTTGCGCTCGCAGTCGGCGCGTGCCTGGCCCAGGCTTGGGGTGTCGTAGTAGTAGGTGATCACCCGCGCGTCCTTTGGTAGCGAAGGCTTGGTCGAGGGCTCACTGCGGCCTGCCGACTTCGGGTTGGCCAGGCTTTCCTGGGTCAGCGGTGCGATGCAGCTGCCGACGCTGCCGTCGGCGCAACGTGCCACCTTGTGTTTCTCGGTGCTGAGCATTTCCTTGCTTTCGTTGCTGTACGACCAATTGATGGCTTCGGCCGGCATATTGCTGTAGCTGTAACAGGTTCGGCCTTCCACCGGTTTGACCGCTTCGCTTGACGAGCGGGTCATGACCTCGCAGGCTTCGGCCAGTACCTCGCCGCTGGCCAGGCTGCCCAGCATCACCATCAGCAGGGTTAGACGCATGTGTCACCTCCCGGGCACTTGGCCCGTGTTCAGGTCTTGCGTAGTGTCGCTTCGCCGCGTTGGCGCATGGCCCGCGCGCGTTTCTCCAGTACCAGGTAGGTGATCACCGCCAGCAGCAGAGGGATCAGGTAGTAGAGAGTGCGGTAACCCAGCAGCGCTGCCACAAGCGTGCCCTGGCCCAACTGACCGTGCAGCAGGGCGAGAAACACCGCTTCGAGCACCCCGAGCCCTGCGGGAATATGCGCCACCACGCCCGCCACGCAACTGATCAGCAGAATGCCAAGCACCGACGGGTAGAACAGGTCATCCGGCAGCAACCAGTAGATCAGCGCCGCCATCAAGGCCCAGTTGCTCGCGCCCAGCGCCACCTGGCACAGCGCCAGGCGCAGCGAGGGCAGGGTGATCTCATGCTCGCGCACGCGCCAGGTGCGGCGCTTGGCAAAACCGCAGGCCAGCAGGTACGCCAGTGCAATGCCAAGCAGCACAAAGCCGATAAGCTGCAGCCCGGTCACGCCCACTGCCCAGCTTTCCGGCAGCTTGACCAGCCGCAGCGCAAACACCGTGCCGGCCAGCAGCATGTAGCCCATCCAGTTGGTCAACAGGCCCAGGGTCAGGATCTTGGTGATGGTTGCGGTATCAAGCCCCAGGCGCCCATATAGCCGGTAACGCAAGGCCACGCCACCCACCCAGGTGGTGAAGTTGAGGTTGAACGCGTAGCAGACGAAAGCGATCGGCAATACCTGGCGCGCGGGCAGGTGATGCCCGGTGTAGGCCCGCGCCAGCAGGTCGTAGCTGGCAAAGGTCAGGTAACTGCATAACGCCAGCCCCAGGCCGATGATCAAGGTACTCGGTTTGTAGGCAACGAGGGATTGGCGCACCTCGTTCCAGTCCAGGTTGCGCGCCAGCAAAAATAGCAGCACGGGAATCAGCACGATGAACAGCAGGGTGAGCAGGCGCTTGCCCCAGGTGTGCCACGGTTTATGCGTCATCAGGTGTTGCCCTCGTGAAGGTCGCCCTGGGCCTGCATTTCCGGCTGCACCGAGTGCAGGCGCTGACGGTGCGCTGGAAACCAGCCGGCAATGCGCGGGAAGTAACGGGTGAGGTGGAAACCGATGAAGATCAGCGGTGCCCGCCACCAGTAACCGCGGATCATCCGTTCCAGGGTCACCGCTTTGCATTGTTCGCTGGCCAGGGACGTCAAGTGCTCATGCAGGTGCTGGTTGAACGCCCGATCGCGGATCAGCAGGTTGGCCTCCAGGTTGAACGACAGGCTCAGCGGGTCGAGGTTGCTCGAACCCACGGTCGACCACTCATCGTCCACCAGGGCGACCTTGCCGTGCAGCGGCCGTTGGCAGTACTCGTGAATGTGCACGCCGTCACGCAACAGGTAGTTGTACAGCAGCCGTGACAGCGCGCGCACCCAGCGCATATCCGGTTGGCCCTGCAGAATCAGTGTCACCTGCACACCCCGGCGTGCCGCATTGCGCAGTTCGCGCAACAGCCGATACCCCGGGAAGAAGTAGGCGTTGGCCACCACGATACGCTGGCGGGCTGCGCGCAGCGCTTGCAAGTAGCACGCCTCGATATCGGTGCGGTGCCGGGCATTGTCGCGCTCCACCAGCACCGCGCTGACCTGGCCGGCAGGCGCGGTAAGCGGGCGCACCTCGCTGGGCGGGTCGAGCACCGGGGCCATCAAGCGTTTACTGGAGGCATGCACCTGCGCCACCACCGGGCCGCGGACCTCCACGGCATAGTCCTGCTTGGCCATCGGGCCAAAATCGCCCAGGTGATCGGCGCTGTAGTTGATGCCGCCGATGAATGCCCGCTCACCGTCGACCACCACGATCTTGCGGTGCAGGCGGCGGAACAGGTTGGTGCGCATACCCGCCACGCGTGGCTGCGGGTCGAATGCGTGGAAGTTCACGCCGGCTTCGGTCATTGCCGAGATGAACGCATCCGGCAGGTCTGCCGTGCCATAGCCATCGACCGCAAGTTCCACGCGCACGCCACGGCGTGCGGCGTCGATCAACACCTGCTGCAGCTGCTGGCCGACCTTGTCGTCGAAGATGATGAAGGTTTCCAGCAGTATTTCTTCCCGTGCCTGGCCCATGGCCTCGAATACGCGGGGGTAATAGTCTTCGCCATTGATCAACAGCTCGACGCTGTTGCCCTCTACCCAAGGTTTGTTCACAAATCGATCTCCGCGGCCAAGGGGGCATGGTCAGACAAGTGCGACCATGGGTATTTCGACAACACCTGCGCTTTGCTCGCCTTCGCGTTGCGCAGGTAGATGCGGTCCAGGCGCAGCAGCGGCAAACGCGCGGGGAAGCTGCGTGCCGGGCTGCCAAAGGCTTCAACCACATGCGGCGAGAGCATGGCATCGGCTTTCAGGCGCCAATCGTTGAAGTCGCCCGCGATGATTACCGGCGCATCGGCCGGCAGGCTGTCCAGCAGCTCGAGCAGCAGGCCCACCTGACGCTGCCGGTGCGCCTCGCGCAAGCCCAGGTGCACACAGATCGCGTGTACCTCGTCATGGCCTGGCACATCCAGGCGGCAGTGCAGCAGGCCGCGCTCTTCGTTACCACGGATCGACACGTCGAGGTTGCGGTGGTCGGCGATGGGGAATTTCGACAGCAGTGCATTGCCGTGGTCGCCGTGCGGATAAACGGCGTTGCGCCCATAGGCGAACTGCGGCCACATGCTGTCGGCGAGAAATTCATACTGCGGGGCCTCGGGCCAGGCTGGGTGGCGCAGCGCATGCTGCTGGTGGCTACCATGCACTTCCTGCAGGAACACCAGGTCGGCACCGGTCGCGCGCACGGCCTCACGCAGCTCCGGCAAAATGAAGCGGCGGTTCAGCGCGGTAAAGCCCTTGTGCACATTGATCGTCATCACGTTCAGGCGGTGTACCGTGGTGATGCGGTCGATGATGCAACCGGGGCTGGGCAGGGTCTTGTTCACAGGGCCACCTCCGGCTCGACGCCGGGCTCGGTCACCAGCTCACCGTCCAGGGCCAGCTTTTGCAGCAGGCGCCGGGCATCGAACGGGGCGTGAACCTTCTGGTCGTTGTCGAAGTAGCAGTAGACATCCCGCGAGGCCCGCCGCCGTGGCGGCTTTTCAACGATCAGCTGGGCATCGTCCGGTTGCTCGCCCTGGCTCCAGCGCAGGATCCGCTGTTTCCAGTGGCGCAGGGCGCGGGCGGTATAGCCGCTGCTGTAAAGCTCGACATCACCGTGCAGGCGCATGTACACGAAATCGGCGGTCACGTCCTCGACACACGGCCACTTGCCCGCGCTGTCGGCCACGACCAGGGCCACGCCGTGCTTGCGCAGCAGCTGGACGAAGGCTTCACACAGGAAACTCTCGTTACGGATCTCCACGGCATGGCGCAGGCGTGCATTGCCACGGATGCCCGTGCTGCCGTTGCCCTCCAGGCGCTCGGCGCAGTGCCGGGCACAGGCCCGAGCTGCCTGGCGGTCGCGGGGCAGCAGCTCAAGGAAGCGAGAAAACCGGGCCTCATCGAACTTCATGTTGGGCGGGAATTGCCACAGGATCGGCCCGAGCTTGTTGCCAAGCAGCAAGGGGCCGGACGCAAAGAAATTTGCCAAAGGCTCCTCGATGTCCTTCAGCCGACGCACATGGGTGATGTAACGCGGCCCTTTGACTGAAAACACGAAGTCGTCGGGCGTGTCATCGTGCCAGTGCCGATAACGTTCCGGTGTCTGCAGGCTGTAGAACGAGCCATTGATCTCGATGCTGTTGACCGCCCGGGAGGCAAAGGCCAGCTCGCTGTCCTGCCGCAGGCCCTTGGGGTAGAAGTCTTTGCGCCAGGGGCCATAGCGCCATCCGGATATGCCGATACGGATCTCGCTCACACTGTCGTCCTCATTGCTGTCCCTTGAATAGCGACCCGCCGCCAACGCAAACGGTTCCAGGGTGTGTGACCAATGGCCGGCAGGCCTGCGCAGGGAACTTTGCGCCCGCCAGCGATTCCACCGAAGGGCAGAGTGCCGAGGACCGTTGGCATGGAATTCCACCGTTTCGCCCAAGCCCTGGCCAACTGGGCCCTCCAACGAGGATGACGCGCGCGATTGAAGGGCTGCCCGTTCATCTGCAATGACCGCCACCCTGGAGGCACGCATGGCCAGACACATCATCCACTTCACCGGCCCGATCAATTCTTCTACCTGCGGCAACCTGATCAACACCTGCTCCAAGGTGTTGCAGCAAGGGGCCGAGGTCGTGCAGTTGAACATCGCTACCATGGGCGGGGAATGCAGCTACGGCTTTACCCTGTACAACTTCCTGCGCACGTTGCCGATCCCCGTGCATACGCACAACCTGGGCACCGTGGAGTCGATGGGCAATATCCTGTTCCTGGCGGGCGAGCACCGCACCGCCTGCGCCCACAGCAAGTTCTTGTTCCACCCGTTCCACTGGACGCTGCACGGCTCGATAGACCATGCGCGCATGGCCGAGTATGCGATGAGCCTTGATTACGACTTGCGCCTGTATGCAGAAATCGTGGCCGAGCGCACGCAAGGCAGCAGGGAGGTGCTGGATGTACCGCGCTACCTGATGGCGTATCCGCGCATTCTTGGGCCAAAGGAGGCGCTTGAGAGCGGGATGATTCATGCCATCGACGAAATGCCCATCGAAGCTGCGTCCACCCAGTGGAGCGTGCATGCCTGAAAGCGCTCAGGTAAAAAATGGCGCGCAAGCATTTGCCTTGCCGATGTTTCGCGCCACCCGTCAGCTGCGGCCATCTGGATTGAGCAGACGCGTGCAAAGCCGGTTCGGAAACAAGGCATGGCACAGATTCATGCGTCATTCCATCCAAACGCAAGGAGAAACGACATGGCTCGTGATCAAGAGCGGACCGGACAACGTGGCGGCACCAAGGAAACCAACCCGGGCAATTTCGCCAATGACCGCGAACGGGCGTCCCGAGCTGGCCACAAAGGCGGCCAGGCTTCGGGCGGCAACTTTGCCAACGACCGTCAACGGGCATCGGAAGCCGGCCGCAAGGGTGGGCAGAACAGCCACGGCGGGGGCCGCCAGCAGCACGGTTAAACCGCAGCGGCGCCCAGGGCCCGCTGGGGTATGCCCGGCGGGTTTGCTAACCGTGCAATTGTTCGACAATTTTTTTGAATCTTTCCAGGCGGGCATCACTCAATGAAGAAGTCATCCATGGAGAAGAGGAGGGCCCCGTGATGCCTAACCCCCAGCTGTACATCATCGACTACCAACTGCATGGCGAGCCACGCAGTTTCATCATTCGCATGGAGCGAATGGACAATACCGAAGCCTGGCATTGGGCTAGCTGTGATGCGGGTATCGGCATCATTCCCAAATTCGGCCGCGAAAAAATCAAGAAGGTCAGCAGGCCGATGGCCGAGCGCTACGGCATAACCGCAGTCAGTTGGCGGGTATCGGGAGGCAAGCCGAGCCAGTCGGTTGGCGATTCTGCAGTTATCAGTTAAATGAGGGAGCGGGCTTTCAGGCCCGCTCCAACGCGTCATGCACCCGATTCCGGGTCGCTGGCAGGTACCCCAGGGCGGTTTTGATCATCATCGGCGACGTTCGGGTCGGCATCCGGATCGTCTGCGCGGTCGTTGCGTCTTTCCGGCTCCAGTTCGGGCCAGTCATCCTGGGCATTCCCACCGCCCATTCCCAGTGTCTCGTTCATAACGCTCTCCTTGGTGGCATGTGCACGTTAGAGTGCCGACGCCCCGTGGATGATCGTGCTGCACGCGCGCCATCCCGACCAGCGGCGTCAGGTACCGGTGTACTTGACCGCCGCCGCCGTGCGTGAGGTGACATTGAGCGCTTTGAGCAACGACGACACATGAATGCGCACGGTAAACGGCGAGATATCCAGTGCCCGGGCGATTTCCTTGTTGGTCTTGCCCTGGGCGATCAGCCGCAAGACCTCGTGCTGGCGGTGTGTGAGGTGTTCCAGTTCGGCGTCGCTGCCCAGGTTTGGCAACAACCCTGACGGTGCGTACTTGACCAGCAATTCACCCTCGCGGATGGCCAGGATCGCCGCGCCGATCTCGTCAGGGGCAATGCTCTTGCCGATAAAACCGTCAACGCCACTGGCCATGACCAGTTCGATCAGCGACGGCTCATCGACCATCGAGACGACGATCAGCGTGGTGCTGCGCAGTTGCTGGCGCAGGTCGACCAGGCGGCCGATACCGGTCAGGCCAGGGAAGCGCAGGTCGAGAATGAGGGTATCGGGGGCTTCGCCCTGGCTGGCCAGTTCGAGCACCTGTTGCAGGTCGCCGGCTTCTTCCAGCAGGGCATCCGGCAACACCCGCTGCACGGTACGGGCCATCGCTTCCCTGAACAGCGGATGGTCATCCGCCACAATGATGCGGCACGTCACGTCCTGACACTCCCTGTGAACGCCGGTTTTCCGGGTCGTGCTAATTTAGCAGGTGACAACGGCTAGCGTCGCGCCGAAATGGCAGATATGCGACCCCGTGCACAGGGACGTCACCATGGACTACAACAAGAACAACGAACTCGACCAGGCCAACCTGCGGGTCATCGTCGCCAGCTGCGCGCTGGTGTACATCACCGTACTGGGCTTTCTGCCCGGCCATTCGCTGCAGGACTACCTGCCGGTCATCTATTACATCGTCAGTTTCATCCTGTTGTCGATCGGCTTGCGCCAGGCCATCGCCCGCTGGCCGGGGCATTACCCGTGGCGGCGTGTGCTGGGCATCGTGCATGACTATACCGGCACCTGTTTTGGCCTGGTGCTGGGGGGCGAAGCGGCGTTGCCGCTGTATGCGGTGATGGTCTGGGTGAACCTGGGCAATGGCATGCGTTTCGGCACCCGCTACCTGATCATCGCCACGGTGCTGGCGCTGACGGCGCTGCTGGTGGTGTACCAGCTGAACCCTTATTGGCAGGCCAACCCGTTCATGGTGCTGATGTTGCTGACCACCAGTACCGTGATCCCGATCTATGCCCACATGCTGCTGGAGCGCACCCGCAAGGCTTCGGAGCTGGCGATGGCTGCCACCCGGGAGAAATCGCGCTTCCTCGCCCAGGCCAGCCATGACCTGCGTCAGCCCATCCATTCCATCGGCCTGTTCACCGCCTGCCTGCGCGAAGCGCCCCTGGGCGACCAGGAGCGGCGCCTGGTGGACAGCATCGACCGTTCGCTGCTCAACGTGTCGCAGTTGTTCCGCTCGATCCTCGACCTGTACACGCTGGACAACGGCCGCGTTCAACCCAAGTGCGAAACCTTCGCCCTGGGTGACTTTCTAGCCGACCTGCTGCGCCAGAACGCCGAAGCGGCCCGTTGGGCCGGTGTGGAGATGCGCTTGCGCCCTTGCCGGCACTGGACCCGCGCCGACCGGGGAATTCTCGCGACCATGGTGCAGAACGTGCTTTCCAACAGCTTCAAGTACGCGGCCCATCGGCCTTTGCTGGTTGCTGTTCGCCGCCACGGCGACGGGCTGGCCATCGTGGTGTATGACCAGGGGCGGGGCATCGCCGATGAACACCAGGGGCTGGTGTTCGAGGAGTTCTACCGAGTACGCCAAGTGCGGGACAAGGATGTTGAAGGCGTTGGGTTGGGGCTGTCGATCGTCAAGCGGCTGGGGCGGTTGATGG
>Ga0213824_1000391_pt1 | contig 34619 bp, 29 predicted proteins | sample MC6MC0906MG_FD_179892 | JGI IMG/M metagenome (GOLD analysis project Ga0213824, IMG submission 179892) | Enriched soil aggregate microbial communities from Iowa State University, Ames, United States - MC6-MC0906-MG | ecosystem: Environmental > Terrestrial > Soil > Unclassified | place: USA: Iowa...
AAAAAAGCAAAGTAAATGGATTGTAAGTACAGCATCTGCTGCATTGGTTGCCGCAGCTATTGTACCTACTGCAAGTGCAGCAAACTTTACAGATATTGCAAAAAGTGACCATAAAGAGGCCATTTTGGCACTAGCCGATGCAAAAATTATAGGTGGATACCCAGACGGCTCATTTAAGCCAAATGCGGTCCTTACTAAAGGAAATGTAACGAAATTTTTAGGGAAATGGCTTGTATCTGAAAACTTCCAAGTGCCCGCAGATTACAATAAAAAAGTACGTTTTACGGACTTGCCTACATCCACAAAAGATAAAGAATTACTACAATATGCAGCGCTTATCAATGATACTGGTATTTACAAAGGTACTAATAATAAGTTATTACCTTCCGAAAAAATCTCACGTGAACAAATGGCGTCTATCTTAGTACGTGCGATTGAAACAGTTTACGATATCGATTTAATTGCGATGTATAAAAAAGAAAACTATAAATCTTCTATTACAGATTTAAAATCAGCTTTACCAGAAAATCGAGAAGCTATTATCGCATTAGAATATGCAAAGATTACAAATGTAAAAGCATTTAATCCGAAAAATACATTAACACGTGGTCAATTTGCGTCATTTTTACATCGTTCAATGACGAATATCAATGAAATGATCAAAAAACCTGAAGTGCCATTACTTATCCAAACAGTTAAAGCTGTCGATGCAACTACACTACAGGTAACATTAACAGATGGGACAAGTCACAAGGTTACATTAGCAACGCCGCTTATTGAAAATGTGGAAACTAAAGTAGATTTCAAAATTAATAACAAACCATATTCCGCTGTTGTTACATATGAAGTCAATGAGCTAAAAGTACAATCAGTTGAGGGAATCAATGCTTCACAGATTAAAGTAGTTTTCAACCAAGCAATTGACCCAAACTCTGTGTTAAAAGCAGATGGGAAATTACAGGATAATATTGTAGCTTTCTCTAATGTGGATACTTTAAAAGCACTAACAGTTGTGAAAACAGAAATCAGTGCTGATAAAAAATCGATCATCTTTACAATGAATGAGCCACTAAAAGGTACACATCGTTATGTGTTAAATAATATCAAATCTGAAAAGGGCACAATGCTTACTAAAGTAGATGCGAATTTCGTCATTGCTGGGGATACACAAGCGCCTACTATTATAGGGACAACGCAAGGAAACAATTCTTCCATCGTTAAAGTGCAGTTTTCTGAGCCAATGGCAGCATTTCCTAATGAACGCATTCAATTTACATTACCAAATGGTACAAAGGTAGCGAATGTAGTAGGCAGCATTGAGCAAAACACAACTGAAGCAACATTTGACTTATCAGCAGCAACTGTAAATGGTAATTATTTATCACCAGGTACATCAATGCAGATTACATTCGTAGCGGCAACAGATTTATCAGGAAACATAATTTCACCAAACCCTTCTACTGTAACAGTGAAAAAGGGAAATAAGGATGGTATTGCACCAACATTATCTTCTGTTACACAAACTGGACCAAATACGTTCCAGCTATTGTTCTCAGAGGAGATTCAACAACTTCAGCCATACGATCTTTCAATCAAAAGTGGTCAAACTTTTATTTCCGTGAACAAAGTAGAGAAAGACCCTAAAAATGGTCGTTTATTTAATGTTACCGTTGATCCAAAAAATTCACTTCAAGGAATTACAACGATCGGGACAGCTTCTAGCCGTGTGATTACCGACTTATCTGGTGAAACAGCAACATTCTCAACAGTGTATAACTTTATAAAAGATGATAAAGCACCTGTCTTAATGAATTCTGAAATTGTTTACGAGGATAATGTAGAATATTTACAATTAACTTTTGATAAGCCAGTACAGTTAGGAGCTTACGCAAAAGCATCATTTACTGGAAGCTATATGAATAACCACATTTTGTATGAGTTATCAAGAGGACCTCAAAGTGATATGCATATCGTAAAGGATCAACCTACAAAATTACGTGTTAAAGTAGCAGGTCTGCTAGGCCCTTATGATTTAAAGGGAGCTTCTTATGATGGCAAACTAACTTTATTTAATGTTACAAATTCATACGGTGTGCCGATCAATGAAGTGCAAAATGTAAAATTTACACGTAATGGTGATTTAAATATTAATGGAAATAAACTTACATTATTGCCGAACAATCCAATTCAAACATCGGCAACAGATTATTCTATAAAAGATAATAATGTTGTTTATTTAAATTTCAATTATCCTGTTGATGCAGCTCTTGCTCAAAACGTTCAAAATTATACGATTGATAATGCTCAGGTAGAAAGTGCAGTGGTAGAGGCATCCAATTTAAATCGTATTAAGCTCACATTGAAAAAAGATTCGAATTATTTTAATGGCATACGTAATTTAACGATTAGGGGCTTAAGAGCTGCTAACTCTATGGAATCATTCGATGAGGTGCGAACAACAGTTAATCTTAAAGAAAATATTGCACCAAAGATTGTGAATGTGAATGTGAGCAATTCACAAACATTAGAGCTTGTTTTCAGTGAGCCAGTCATAAACGTTAATAGTATGGACTTTGATGTTAATGTGAATGGTTCTTCGGTAGCAGCAAGTACCTATAGTTCCTATGCACAAGGAAATGACAAAGTGTTAGTTACAATACCACAGGGTGGCTATTTATTTGAAAATGGTAGAACTGTTACGATTCAAGCTTCACCTCGTAATGCTATTATGGATTCCAATGGGAATAAGTTAGATTTCACTTCACAAACAATTACAGTACAAAAATAAATAACAGGGATTTAACGAGAATTTCCTAAGACGTAATGTTTGTGAAATCCTCAGTATAAAAAATAGCATGCTAGATGTATTATCAGCATGCTATTTTCTTATGTGAATTTATACTAATGGGAGATAAACGGTGCTTTGTGTATGTACTGGGGGTTATTTATATGATCAATGATAAAGGTAGCTATATCTTGATTCGTAATTTTTGTACCAGGCATATCAATAAGGTTTTCCTTAATTTGATATGATTTCAAGCTATCTTTTACAAATGGCAATCTAATTAGTGTCCATTCGATCTGTTTACTATTTAATAGAAATTCCCATTCTGATTTTTTATCCTGCATCATTTTTGGAAGGAAAACTTCAAACATCTTTGCCCCAAAGCGATTTAATATACTTTTTTTATCATTATTAATTGTTAGAGAGCCACCAGAAACACCTATATATCGATTAATGTTTAATTCATTCATCACAGCAAAAATCGTTTTCGTTACTTTACTATATATTTGTTCTCCTTTAGTTGGTTGACCAAATGTATTAATGACGATTTTACAATCTTTAAGAAGCTCTCGGATACTATCTATATCTTGTACTTGCCCTTTCACTATTTCAATTTTCTCATTTGTATTCAGTAACCTTTCCGGATTTCTAATAAGCATCCGAACATGATATCCTTTCTGTATTGCATGGGTTGCTATATGTCTTCCTACTTTCCCTGTTCCTCCGATTATAGCTATCTTATAAGGGCTATCCATTATATACCTCCAACAAAATATTATAGTAGCTATACGTATAAAAATTTAATAGGTTTCGAATCCATTTATTTTAATTATTTTGAATTTTATGCTTTAAATAGTTAAAATGGAAATAGGGACAATGCTAGGGGGATATGAATGTGTAAATTAATGTGGGTTAATAATGAACAATATCAATTACAGAAGAATGTAGAACAAGCAGGATCTTTTTTATCTCATTTCACACTGGACCAAGTACATCGTGTTACAAAATTTCATCATACATATGAAAAATTTAATATTACGCCTTTACGTAGCTTAAAAGCATTTGCTTCATTAGTTGGAGTAGAAAACGTTATAGTGAAAGATGAATCTTTTCGCTTTGACTTAAATGCATTTAAAGTATTAGGTGGTGTTTATGCAATTGGGCGGTACGTTGCCGATAAGTTAGGTAGAGATATAGATGAGTTGTCGTTTGAACAGCTGAAATCAGAGGAAATAAAAGAGCAATTAGGCGACTTAATATTTATTTCAACGACAGATGGCAATCATGGGCGTGGAGTGGCTTGGGCTGCTAGAGAGCTTGGCTTTCAAGCGCGGATTTATATGCCTGCTGGAAGTGCAGAGGAACGCCTGCAAAATATTGAAAATGAAGGGGCTTATGCTGAAATAACGACAATGAATTATGATGATACTGTTCGTTATACTTCACAGCTCGCAAAAGAAAATGGATGGATTATTGTGCAGGACACGATGTGGGAAGGCTATGAAGAAATTCCATTATGGATTATGCAAGGCTATACGACGCTAGTAAAAGAAATTGTTGAGCAGTTGGATGAGGCACCTACTCATGTATTTTTACAGGCTGGGGTTGGTTCATTTGCCGGAGCAGTCGTAGCTTTCTTACAACAATATTATGAGCAAGAGATAACATTTGTCTTAGTTGAACCTTATGTAGCGAATTGCTATTATGAGAGCTTTAAAGCAGGTACTGAGCAGTCTGTAACCGTTGGCGGAGAGATGCAAACAATTATGGCAGGGCTTGCTTGTGGTGAGCCGAATCCACTAGCTTGGGAACTTTTAAAGACTTATACGAAGGTGAGTATCTGCTGTGATGAAGAAGTTGCTGCAACTGGTATGCGCATTCTAGGGCATCCATTAGCAACAGATCAACGAATTATTGCTGGAGAATCGGGAGCTGCCCCAGTTGGATGTTTTTATGAATTGATGACGAACAGGCAATATACAGAACTGCAAGATACATTACAATTAGATGAAAATTCTCGGGTATTATTTATCAATACTGAAGGTGACACAGATGTAGAAAACTACAGAAATATTGTGTGGCATGGAAAGTATGCAACAATTTAACTTCTTTCAGTGAATGTTTTTTGTAGCGAAAGCGAAGCGTCAGCTAAAGATGAATCTGGACGCAATTATATTGAGGCAAAATTGATAAGACGGAATAGCAAACTAGCATAAAAAAATTTCTAGTTTGCTTTTTTCATTTTTTTCAGGCATGTTGATTAGGAAAAAACAGGTTTATTATTGAGCGATAAAAGGATTTTTTTGTTGGTATTTTGCTAATATATTCCCATTTTCAACTGATTGTAGTGTAGGGCTACTCGACTCCCGCGGGAAAGCGAGACAGACGAGACCCTGAGGCCAACACGATGTTGGTCACGAAGGCATTGTCACAGGACGTGACGCACTTAGCCTTCGTTCCTTAAGCGGAGGAAGCGGCTCGGCGCTCGCCCGCAGGAAAGCGAGTAGCCCGTAGCGGAAATCAGAGCCTTCAAATTAATCAAGGTGGATAAAAATGGTTATTCAATAGACCTGATTTTTTATAGATTTCTTGTTGACCTTAACGTTGCGTAAAGGTTTACAGTAGCATTAGTGGAGGTGAGAAAGTGTGGAATATACAATCCAAGAGCTTGCTCAGTTATCAGGGGTTAGCACAAGAACACTGCGCTATTACGATGAAATTGGATTACTGAAGCCAGCGAGAACCAATGAAGCAGGCTATCGATTCTATGGACAGTTTGAGGTTGATATGCTCCAGCAAATTTTATTTTATAGAGCATTAGATATGAAGCTAGCAACAATTAAAGAAATTATTCAAGCGCCTGATTTTCAACATACAGAGGCGCTCAAAACTCATCGCACTGCTTTACTGAAACGTAAGGAGCAGCTAGAAAAGATATTACAAACAGTGGAAAAAACCATTCAATCTATAGAGGAGGAACAACCAATGGCAAATGAAGAGAAATTTAATGGATTTAAAGAGAAGCTAATCGAAGAAAATGAAAAGCAATATGGTCGAGAAATTCGCGCAAAATATGGTGACAACACGGTTGATGCATCAAATGCGAAGCTAATGAATATCACAGAGGAACAGTATAAGGCAATGCAGCAATTAGAACTGCAATTATTTAATCGTTTAAAAGAAGCGATGGAAATCGGTGATACGAACAATGATGTGGCAATGGAGGTAGCAGAGCTTCATAAGCGCTGGCTTAGCTTTACATGGTCACAATATTCTAAAGAGGCACATGCAGGTCTAGCTCAGATGTATATAGCGGATGAACGATTTTCAGCATATTACGATGAGCGTGTTTCTAAAGGAGCAGCACAATTTTTACATGATGCCATCATCAATTTCGCCATGGCGTAATTGAAGCTGACACTTCGCTTTCGCAACAGCTAAACAATGCGTTAGGATTTTGAATTGTACCTAGGCCTGCAAGACGCAGGTTAGTTAACCGTTGTCGCAGGAAGTGACGGTTTTAAATTATACAAAATAAATAACTCCTCCTCATGCTTTAGTGTTTTAGAAATATTAATTTAGGAAAAAATGAAGGCATGAGGAGGAGATTTTTTTGAACCCACAAGTAATGGAAAAATTAAGAAAGCAATTAGAGCAGGAATTACAGGAAATAGAACAGCAACTTGAGGAATCAGAGCGTCCACAAGCGACAGAGCTGTCTAATTATGATAATCATCCAGCTGACAATGCGAGTGATTTAACGGATCAGCTAACGGAAATGGCGATTGATGAGCATCGAGGTGACGATGCTGAGGAAATAAAGGCTGCACTACAAGCGATGAAGGATGGTACGTATGGTAAATGCACTGTATGTGGTAAAGAGATTCCTATTGGCCGCTTAGAAGCTATGCCGAAAGCATTGACATGTGTTGAGCACGCGGAGCATAAAGAAGATAATTTAAGGCCAGTAGAGGAAGATGTGTTGTCTTCTACGCCAAGATCGGATGATTTCATAGAACTTGAGGAATTTGGCTCTTCTGATACACCTCAAGATAAAAGTTAGTAAGCAATTTCACTCACAGGCAGTATAATAGCTGTATGGGGTGAGGATATGGACATAATTGATTTACATTGCGATGCTCTATTGAAATTAACAACTTTAGAAGCGGCGAAATTTGAAGATGATGTACGATTGCAAGCTAATCGTGAGAGATTACAATTAGGAAGGGTTAAGGCACAAGTATTTGCTATTTTTATTAATCCTAAAACTCCGCAAAATATGCGATTTTTAGAGGCTGTGCGGCAAATTGAAGCCTTCCATACACATGTATTACAGACTGAGGGCATGGTGCATATTACGGATTGGTCGCAATTAGATACTTTGGCTCCGCATGAAATTGGTGCAATTTTAAGCTTAGAGGGCTGTGGTCCAATCGGTGAAGATTTAGCAAAGCTTGAAGCAATATTAGATGCAGGTGTCAAGCTTGTTGGCCTAACGTGGAATGAGGAAAATGCTGTGGCCCACGGTGCTGAACAGGATGCAAGCCTTGGTTTAAAACCGTTCGGTAAAGAGGTTATTAACTTGCTAAATGAGCGAGATATTATTATCGATGTATCCCATTTAAATGAACAGAGCTTTTGGGATGTCTTGCCACTAGCGAAGCATATTATTGCGAGCCATAGCAATACACGTGCAATTTGTGATCATCCAAGAAATTTAACGGATGCTCAGGCAAAAGCACTTGTCCAGCATGGTGGTCATATTCATGTCGTTTACTACCCGCATTTTATCCATGACAATGCTACGATGGATGATTTAGTAGTGCATGTGAAGCATCTGGCAAATATAGTAGGGATAGAGCACCTAGGATTAGGTTCAGACTTCGATGGAATAGATGTTACTGTGAAAGGCTTAGCGCACGCTGGAGAGGCACAAAATTTGTTAGAGGCATTACGTGAACATTTTTCAATCGAAGAAGTTCATGGCATTGCAAGTAATAATTTTCGACGCTATGTAAAAAATGCAACAGTCAAGAGTTAAAGAAATATCAGTATCATTATAAAAGGTGCAACATAATAATGAGGTATTTTTAAGCTGAACTAATTCAAAGAATTTAGTTCAGTTTTTTATGTACCAAAATGAAGATTTGGAATATTGCATCCCTTACTAGCCATATATATTAAATCCATTCAAACGAAAAATGAATTTCGCTTAAAGTTTCATTTTATTTACGGAGTCCTTAACTCTTTAGAAGCTAAAGGAGATTTATTATGACTTATAACGAGGTTGTTAATATCAGTGATGTCTATTTACTTCCATTAGAGAAAATCTGACGAAATCCTTGGGTTACTGCTAAGGTTTCTAAAGGATTTTTTACCTTTCACTTGTCTTTTAAACAATCATTTTGTGTACATTTCAAAATTGGATCAATTAATTGTATTTTGGCTATGCAAAAACCTATAAAGCTCTATAATATTTATTCTAATAAAACATAAAAAAAAGCGACCAAAGAGTCGTCTTTTTCTATGGTTATCATTAGCTTACAATATCAAATAACCTTTATACTAGCCCTCTACTTAGGTATTGTAGAAAACAACTCAACATCATCAAAGTAATGAATAGCATCTTTATCTTGGTCGTAAATATATAATCCATAACCATTTTTATTTTGTACTATCTCTTTTATATCACTAGTAGTCAATGGTTTTTCTAAATCCAAATTAAGAGTAACAATATAATTTAGTGAATTAAATTCCATAATAGCTCCAGGAACTAACCCTGTACTATCTTTGTTTATTATAGAAGAAATATTTCCGGGGATCTTTAATTCAAAATAATATTTACTATCAATTTTACTTAACACATCATAAAGCTGAGGACTGATTCTGTAAGAAATTTTAAATTCCACAAATTTATCATCAGCATTTACTTTAAATTCATCAACCCCAAAATTTGGAGGAATAAATTTCTTTTCTAAAGAAATGGGACTACTGACATCCTCAATTTGTTGATTAGTACTTGGTTTTTCCTCGATTTGTTGATTATCATCGCATGCTACAATAACAAAAATAGATGTTAAAATAACTAGAATAAAAATAAAATTCTTGATTTTTATCATTGTTTAACCTTATCGCTCCAACTAGTATACGTCCATTTTCCTGTAACAGTCTTAGAACGTATTACTTTTCCAGCACTCCATAGTTTTTCAGTTCCACTTGCTTGTACCCAACTACTTCCTGCTCTTAACAAATAATTTGAATTTGCGGGAATAGACCATGTGATTGAAAGTGTTTTTGTAGTAGATGTTCCTAGTTCTACTTGAGTTGAGACCCCAACTTCAGCCACCATTGACTTAAAAGTAGCACTAGTAGCAACATTAGCTGAAGAAGATTGAGTAACAGCTACTGAATAACTAACAGAATCGGTTGTCGAACTAGGATTTTTAGCCAAATGTTGAAATTCAAGTTGATTGTTTCTAGAAGAACTAGAATGAACATATTCATATCCTGACATATCACTAGCACGCGGAGCAATACTTGGCAAAGTTACAGGCGGAGCGTTATCGTATTCTGTATAGTCCTCAGAGTTTGTAAAGTCTACAGGTTCTTCAGCGCTAGCACTACTAACAGCATTTAAAGAAAGTAAAGATAACATAGATGTTGCTAATAACATTTTCTTCATATAAATAGCCTCCAATGTTCCTCTTTTTTTTACTTTTCCCCGAGTATGTTAATAGCTTATCATTAGCGATTAAAAACTTAAAATCAAGTTTTGTTGATAATTGAACGAAAATTGATAAAAGTCAGTAAATTACCTGTTGCTTCCGAGAAATTGAAGTTTTCTTGTTTAATTTTTCTTGTTTTTATAGTGTAATAAGTTACTCTCTTTCACTTAATCTATATTTTGTGTTCATATCCGCATGAAAATAGTTCCTAATTTAAAGCATGTTTTCAGCATTCTTTATTTTTTCTCAATTCAAAATCAATTTTTGTCATAAATAGAAAAAATTGATAAGTTCATCAGAGCTGTACAGGTTAGCAGGCTATAAAATTAGTCTGGCAAAGTCACATGTATGAGGGCGGAATATCATATATATACTTGTGAAAAAGAAGGCGCTGACGCAAAAATACTCAGAATCTCCTTCTTACCTGACAGGAAGCGGGAAGATTTTCTAGCCGAAGTTGAGTATATTAGTTATTTATTTGAACATGGTGGAAGTGTCTCGAATGTCATCAGCTCCAGGAGTGGGAATCTGCTAGAAGAGCTCACACATAATAATCATATCTTTTATATCTGCCTGTTTAAAAAGGCCAAGGGTAAATTGCTTGTGGAAAATCATTATCGGTATCGGGAAGGAGTTCCTAATACCGAATATTATTATAACTGCGGTAAAACTTTTGGGAAACTGCACGAATTATCGAAAGGATATACTTCTGCCCATCGTCGATATAGTTTTTTTGATAAATTCAATGCCGAATATATCGATAAACTGATACCTTATCTCTTCTTAAGGAGAAGCTGATAGACTTTTTAAAACATTAGAAGGATTGGACAGGAACCGTGAGTTTTTTTGTATGATCCATTTTGATTACAACGATGGAAATTACATGATAGATTATAATTCCGGGCAAATAACCGTCTACGATTTCTATTATTCATGTTTTGGTTGGTATATGTTTGATTTGGCCAATATCTGGGGAAAAGGAATAGACTGGATCCAATTTGAACCAGACGCCGATAAACGTAAAAAATTTATGGAGGATTATTTTGAAATAGTCCTCGCGGGATACAGATCCGAAACCAGGCTCGATCAATCGATGTTGAATACATTGCCCTTGTTTATTCAAGCAAACTTCATGGAGAATATTATAGATGCGTTCGAGGTAATGCGAAACAACAGCGAGGAGCTGTCGTGTCGGATAAAATGCATCGAAGACGATATCCCGTATATGGGGTTTTTCCATGAGATTTATTCGTGTGAAGAACCTTTTGAGTATGAGAAACGAAATAAATAGTCTTTTTTGTAGCAGCCTTAGATAATTTGATAAGAGAATTTAATCGATTTGAACTAGCTAGCTACAAGAGTTCAGCAACTACACAAAATAAAAAAATGTACACTTCTAAAATTAAATTTAGTAATGTACATTTTCTTAATATGTGCAACATTATAAACAAGTAGTCATGAAATAAATCATCATGTACAGTTAGTTATTTTTGATTAATGTATATTAATAAAAGAAATATTGAATTAATAAGCCGATTCCTAAGAGGAAGCCGAAGAATGTATTTGTTTGCGCTGTAAATTTCATCGCAGGCATAACTTCTTTGGCTTCTTTTTTATCGCGGAAAATTTGGATCGCACGAAGTGGTTTTGGAACGCTTAAGAAAATGATTAGAGCCCAAAATGTAATACCATCAATTGCTACAAGAGCGATTACCCATAAGTACGAAACGATAAAAAAGCCAGAAAGCACAGAAATGGCATTATCACGACCCACTAAAATAGCAAGCGTTTTCCGACCGCCCTCTGTATCGCCAACGATATCACGTATATTATTGGACAGCATGATAGCGCCAACTAAAATCATACTTGGTATTGAGAGTAAAATAGCATCAAGTGTAACAGTAAGTGTTTGAATATAGAAGGCGATTAAGACGATCCCCATCCCCATAACAGCACCTGATACAAGTTCCCCAAATGGTGAATAAGCTATTGGGTATGGTCCTCCCGTATATAAAAAACCAATAAGCATACAAACTAGCCCGACTGCAGCAAGCCACCAAGAAGTAGAGGCACATATGTATATGCCAAGTAGCATAGCGATTGCATAAAAGCTTAAGGCAATAATCATAATTGTTTTTGGTTGGACACCGTGACGCACAATGGTTCCGCCGATACCGACAGAATGTTCATTATCTAATCCTAGTTTGTAATCGTAATATTCATTGAACATATTTGTTGCTGCTTGAATAAGCATACTTGCAATGAGCATAGCAAAAAATAGTCCAAAATCAATTGTTTGTTTTTCAATTGCTAGGGCAATTGCTGTTCCTAAAAATACTGGAACGAATGAAGCGGTTAAAGTATGTGGACGTGTTAAATGCCACCAAACTTTAAAACCCCTATCAGCTTCAATGACTTTGGTCATAAGGTCTTTCTCTCCTTCGAATGTTGTGGACTCTTCTTATTTTATACGAAGAATGAGAAATTGGGTAGGTTCACAGCTTATTACATACAGTTCCGTAAAAAAAATGATACAATAGAACATGCATTTATGAACTGGAAACAACAATTAGGATAATCGCAACAGTACGAAGAATAGGCTGTCAAACAAACAATGACAGCTATTTTAACAAAGAAATATGATGTGGTGAAAATATAAACGTTCACTTCATTAAGCATAGTCTCGGTCAATATGTATTTGAACCGTGGCATCGCTCATTATGTACATTGCAACAACGGAGGTAATTTTCATGCAACAGAAGTGGTACCAAGCCACAGAGGTAGAAGTGGACTCTTTGGGCCAAAGCCTTCATTTTTATATGGAAACAATTGAAGTAAGTCGCTTATCGGCGCTCGCATTTTATGCAGCGGGCGAGGAGCGTTATAAAGGTGAACGATTTTATTGGCAAAATAGAGAAAAAACGATGACATTAGTAGGGCTAGGACATGCCCATACGATTCAAAATAACGCCAAAAATGATCGCTTTGATGCAGTTGAAGCAGAATGGAAAAGCTTAACGAAAAACTGTGTAAAGGATCAAAGCGAGCTACAGCCAATTTTATTTGGCGGTTTTACATTTGATCCGCAAAATAATGTAGCTGGGGAATGGACGGACTTTCCAGAGGCTTATTTTGCGCTTGCAACTTATCAGCTTGTCATACGTGATGACAAAGCGTATGTAAGCCTTCATCTTATTACAAAAGACCAGCAGGCAGAGGCTCGATTTGAAGCGCTACGAAAAGAGCGGGATCATTTAATTCATGCTGCCCAGGTAAAAGAAGTGAAAACGTATTCAAAGCCTGAAATTACAAGTTATTATGAGCCGTATAAGGAGCCATATTTAGCTTCAATTGACCAAGTGACAGCATTAATTAAACAGAAAAAGGCAGATAAAGTTGTAATTGCCCGGTCACTCGCATTGCAATTTAATGAGCAAGTATCTTCACCGCAAGTACTTTCACAAATCATACATGAACAGCCAGAGAGCTATTTATTTGGCTTAGAGCGTCAAGAATTATTGTTCTTCGGTGCATCCCCTGAACGTCTTGTGAAAGTAGAAGATGGACGTGCCTTTTCATCTTGTGTTGCGGGCTCTATTAAACGTGGTAAGACGGCTGAAGAAGATGAAAACTATGGACAAAGCTTATTGAATGATCCGAAAAATGGTGGGGAACATCAATATGTAGTCGATATGATTGCGGAAACATTCCGTAAAAATTGTCTTGAGATGACAATACCAGATAGCCCTCGATTACTAAAAATTCGAGATATACAACATTTATATACACCTGTTGAAGGTCAATTAAATAGTGACGCGACGATTTTACAACTGACAAAATCATTGCATCCTACACCTGCTTTAGGTGGTGTACCGAGAAACGAGGCAATGGCAGCTATACGTAAATACGAGCCTATGAATCGTGGACTTTACGCTGCTCCAATCGGTTGGGTAGATGCTGAAGGTAACGGCGAATTTGCAGTAGCCATTCGCTCGGCTGCTTTACTTAAGGATAAAGCTTATTTATATGCTGGTGGCGGTATTGTAGCAGATTCAGAGCCACATTCTGAATATGAGGAAACATTAGTGAAATTCCGTCCGATGCTTCGTGCGCTAGGAGGACAATTACATGAGTGAACGGAAAATTTTAACGGACTATGTTTATAAAATGGTAGCATCATTAGTGCAAGCTGGAGTAGAGAATGTTGTTGTTAGCCCAGGCTCACGTTCGACACCATTAGCTTATGCATTTGCTTCAACGAAACAGCTCCAGTTGTATCGTCAAGTTGATGAGCGTTCGGCAGCTTTTTTTGCGCTAGGAATCGCAAAGGCTACAGCGAAACCAGTTGTACTTTTATGTACATCAGGAACAGCTGCAGCAAACTATTTTCCTGCCATTGTTGAGGCATACTATGCTCGTGTACCGTTAATTGTGATTACAGCTGATCGTCCACATGAATTGCGACAGGTGGGTGCACCACAAGCTATTGATCAGCCTAATTTATATGGTAAGCATGTCAAATGGAGCGTAGATTTCCCGTTGGCAGATGATGCAGCACCAACATTGCCGTTTATCGAGCGCCATATTGCACGTGCAGTAGCGATTGCAATGAGCGCACCATTTGGACCAGTACATATTAATGTACCGTTCCGAGAACCTTTGTTGATTGATTTTCGAGAAGAGCTCCCAGAAGCAACATTTAAGCATAATCGTATAGCCCAGTTAATGCCTTCAACGGCCACTCAACAGGAGCTATCAGAGATTTTAAGCGCAACCAAAAGAGGCTTTGTTATTATTGGTGAGCTAGCACTTGGTACAGATTTAACAATTATGTGGGAGTTTGTTCGCCAATTAAAATGGCCTGTCATTGTCGAGAGTTTATCGAATATGCGGGCATCTGTCCCAGAGGATTGTCTGCCATATATTATCACAACGTATGATGCAATTATGAAGAGTGAGGATTTTAAAGCATTAGTTGAACCTGATACGGTACTACGTTTAGGCGCACAGCCTGTTTCTAAATTTATTATGCAGTTTATAACTAAATCTCAGCCTGATGCTTATATTATTGTCGATGAAGATCCGATGTTCCGTGATTCTACAAGTGTGTCTACTCATTTTATTCACGCAAGCATTGGTGAGTGGCTCACTCAATTAGAAATCACTGAATCAGCACTAGAGGCAGAATATTTAGCTGAGTGGCAAGATGCTAATGATATAGCTTTGGAATATATTGAACATTATTCTGACGCTGCAATCGATGAAGGAGCAATGGTAAGTCGATTACTGAACATGATTCCGAATGGCAGTGATATTTTTGTTAGTAGCAGTATGCCAGTGCGTGATATTGATACGTTTTTAATGGCGACATCGAAGGATATTCGTATTGTTGCGAATCGTGGAACGAATGGTATCGATGGCGTCGTATCAACTGCAATGGGCTTCAGTCAAGGAAATAACCGTGAAACCTACTTGCTTATTGGCGATTTAGCATTTTTACATGATGTCAACGGTCTTATTGCTTCAAGATACCAGGAATGCAACCTGACAATCATCGTTATGAATAATGATGGCGGCGGTATTTTCTCTTATTTACCTCAATCCACAGTTGAGGCACATTATGAAGATTTATTTGGCACACCAACTGCACTCGAATTCAGAGATATTGCCAATATGTACGCTATGGACTATATTCGCGTAGAAGATATTTCAGAGCTATCAGAGAAGTTTACTACAATAAAAAAACGACCATTGCGCTTATTCGAAATTTTCACAGATAGAGAGGAAAATGTTTATGCGCATCGGGCATTATGGAATCGCATTAATGCGGGATTAAAAGCATGGCAAAGTTAATGATTCGAGGGCTGGAAACGTACGTAGAAATCTGGAATGAAGAAGCACAGCAAACGCTCGTTGTATTGCATGGTTTTACAGGTAGTACGGCTACATGGCGAACTTTAGCGGAAGCATTACCGAATGTAAGAGTGATTGCAATTGATTTAATTGGACATGGTCGAACGGCTATACCTCAGCCCATTAGTCGCTTCTCTATGCAAGAACAAATCCTAGATATAGAGGAAGTTTGTTGTCAGCTACAGTTAAAGAAATTTACGTTGTTAGGCTATTCTATGGGGGGAAGAATTGCATTATCGTATGCAATCTCTTACCCAGAACGTGTGGATCAGCTAATTTTAGAAAGTGCTTCTCCAGGTTTACGAACTTTAGAGGAACGTTCTGAACGTTGTGTGAAGGATAATGCTCTAGCTGAAAAAATAGTTCGTAACGGTTTATTATCATTTGTCAACGCATGGGAGAATATTCCGATGTTTGAATCACAAAAACGTTTACCTCGCAGTATACAAGAAGCTATTCGCGCAGAAAGACTTTCTCAGAAGAAGGAAGGCCTGGCTGGTAGCTTACGAGGCATTGGGACAGGCGTCCAGCCTTCAAATTGGCTGTCATTAACTAAGTTAGAATTTCCTGTGCTTTTAATAACAGGCTCATTAGATGAAAAATTTTGTAAAATAGCACTAGAAATGAAAGCGTTATTAAATATTGTTAAGCATAAGACAGTAAATGACGCTGGACATGCAATTCATGTGGAAAATCCCGCTGAGTTTGCTACAATAGTAGAGGAGTATTTAACTTCTTTCAACACCAATGAAAGAAGTTAAAGCCTCCGGCGGATGTCATGGAATCGGAAAGGAATTCTTTGTGATTGCACAAAGCCGATTCCAGACGCAATTATGCCGAGGCATAATTGATCGTAATAAAATTTTACGTTACCGCCTCGGTTCTGAACGAGACGAATATATTTATTAGGAGGCAATTCAATGACACGTCAATGGACTACTTTACATACTTACGAAGATATTAAGTATGAGTTCTATAACGGTATCGCAAAAATTACGATTAACCGTCCAGAAGTGCGCAACGCATTCCGACCAAAAACGGTAATGGAAATGATCGATGCTTTTTCACGTGCACGTGATGACAAAAATGTTGGGGTTATCATTTTAACTGGTGAAGGTGAACATGCCTTCTGTTCAGGTGGGGACCAAAAAGTACGCGGTCATGGCGGCTACGTTGGTGAAGATGAAATCCCACGTCTAAACGTTCTTGATTTACAACGTTTAATCCGTGTTATTCCAAAACCAGTAGTAGCGATGGTTGCTGGCTATGCAATCGGTGGAGGACACGTATTACATGTTGTTTGTGACCTAACAATTGCTGCTGACAATGCACGTTTTGGACAAACTGGACCAAAAGTTGGTTCATTCGATGCTGGTTATGGCTCAGGCTATCTTGCACGTATCATTGGACATAAAAAGGCGCGTGAAATTTGGTACCTTTGCCGTCAATATGATGCACAGCAAGCACTTGATATGGGATTAGTTAACACAGTTGTTCCTTACGAGCAACTTGAAGATGAAACTGTACAATGGTGTGAAGAAATGCTAGAAATGTCTCCAACTGCTCTACGCTTCTTAAAAGCAGCGATGAATGCAGATACAGACGGTTTAGCAGGTCTTCAACAAATGGCTGGCGACGCTACTCTTCTTTATTACACAACAGATGAAGCTAAAGAAGGTCGTGACGCATTTAAAGAAAAACGTCAACCAGATTTCGGTCAATTCCCAAGATTCCCTTGATTATTGGAAGCGTTGAACAGCTCGTATCTTTTTGGAGATACGAGCTTTTTGTATATCTAAACGGGCGCGACGGATAGACTTGTCAGAGTGCCGGATAGAATAGTCGAAGCGAAGGAAAGCCTGATCAAAGTGATGGATAAACCTCGCAAACTGACGGATAGACGGATGATGCGATGTAACGGTAAGATTAAGGTTGATTGGAGGGAAAACGAGATGTATCCAAATTGGATTTTACAGCGAGCGTATTTAACACCGTTACGAAACGGTTTAACATATAATGGGCAAACTTGGACATTTCAAGAATTAAATGATTTGTCTTTAAAGCGTGCGCGTCAACTAACTACATTAGGAATTAAGCAAGGAGACCGGATTGCTATAATGGGGCCGAGCAAGCCTGCACTTGTCATCATGATGTATGCATGTATGCATTTACAATGTGAAATGGTCATGCTAAATCGGAGGCTATCACAGGCTGAAATTGCCTATCAATTAGAGGATTCAGAGGCAGTGACAGTAGTAATTGCAGATGAGGATGTAGAAAAACTACCGTCGCAAACTACGCATCACTTATTTTCAACTATTGAAGAAAGTTCGGAGACGACGATAGATGTTGCAAAAGAATGGCCTTTACAGCAAACAACATCAATTATGTATACATCTGGTACGACTGGCTTTCCAAAAGGGGTTCGTCAAACGGTTGGAAATCATCAGGCAAGTGCAACGTCCTCTGTTCTTAATTTAGGTTTGCAGGCTGATGACGCTTGGTTATGTGCAGTACCACTTTTTCATATTAGTGGCTTTTCTATATTAGTACGCTCTCTATTGTACGGTAATAAAGTGAATTTATATAATCATTTTGATGTAGAAGCCATTTCCGAAAATATAGTAAATGGTGATGTTACGCATATGTCAGTAGTCGCTGTTACATTGGAAAGGATTCTACATACACTTGAACAGAACAATGCACAAGCCTCACCGAAATTTAAAATGATGCTAGCAGGCGGAGGATCTGTGCCAGTAGATTATTTAAAAAGAGCTCATGCATTAAATTTAGCTGTAGCTCAAACGTATGGTATGACTGAAACTTCATCACAAACGGCAACATTAGCAAATGAAGATGCGATGCAAAAAATAGGTTCAGCGGGAAAACCATTGTTTTTTAACCAAATTCGCATTGCTGAGCCGAATGCCAATGGTGAGGGAGAGATTTGTATACGTGGTCCACATGTAACGCCAGGATATATTGGTCGTTTTGCCGAAAAAAATGCAACGATCGATGGCTGGCTGCATACTGGCGATATTGGTTATTTAGATGAAGAAGGCTATTTATTTGTCATTGATCGTCGGGCGGATTTAATTATTTCAGGTGGGGAAAATATTTATCCTGCGGAAATCGAAAATGTGTTACTTACACATCCTGCTGTTCAGGAAGCGGGAGTATGTGGTATCGAAGATGATGAGTGGGGACAAGTACCAATTGCCTTTGTTGTATTAAAAGAACAAGTACCGGTCGAACAAATACAGGCATTTTGTCAACAGAAACTTGCTAAATATAAAATGCCAAAAGAAATTATTATTACGGACAAGCTTCCTCGTAACGGTGCTAATAAGTTACTTCGTAGAAAATTAATGAAGTAATGTTGCGGCGCTTCACTTTCGCACAAAAAACATCTGCTGAAGTTTCATTTTATCACTATAAATTTGAGTGATATGCTAAGTGAATTGGTTGATTGAGTGACTGGGCGCCCCAGGAAGCTTTGCTCTGTGCGAAAGCGAAGCGACAGCAACAAATGTTTTATCTGCGCGAAAGCGAAGCGTCAGCGGCAAATGTTTTATCTGCGCGAAAGCGAAGCGTCAGCGGCAAAGCGCCCAGTCGGAACGGAAATCAGCCACTCATTTTGCTGGAGTACCATACTTTAATTTCAATGAAAAAATAATTTTTTTCAACACTATGAAAGAAGCCTTCATGATAAGAGGGCTTCTTTCAGTTTATAGACAAACATTATTTTGTTTGCATAAAGCATTTAATTGGTAGACCACGCTACTTAATATTTCATGAGAAGCGTCGAAGCTGTCTTGTTTCCTATATGGATAGATTTATTTTGTACAAAAAACCAACCTATTGCCTTACAATTTTTCTGGTTTTTTCTGGTATTTTAATTATAACCATAATAGAATTTTGGTTTCAGCTTGCCGACTCATCCTTTAAAGAGGAACAGTTGATTTTGCGGAGAGTGGCGACTCCTGCGGGATAAGCTTGCGCTGAAAGCCCCGCAGGAACGTAGTGACGAGGAGATTGAAGCCAAGCCCGCGGAAAGCGTCCACTCGGAGTGAAAATCAACCTTTGTTTATGGATACAAATTAATTTATATTCGATCAGTTGAAAAGAAGCCTTCATGATAAGAGGGCTTCTTTTATTCGTTTTAACTTCTATCAGCGGATGTCTTTTTTAGCAAACTTTTAGAATTAAATTAATCATTCATTAACATAATAAAAAATGGAAGGCATAAACTAGTTAGTAAAGGAGAATGACTCATATGAGAAAATATATATATAATGTTGTCATTATATTATTTGTTTTACAAATGAGTCATGTGCAAGTATTCGCAAACTATGAACAAAAGAATATTGCAACAGCAAATTCAATAGAAACACTACAAAATCTAATTGATAAACAAGTTATGCAATTGTCTACTGAATTTGACATCCATTACACAGGTGATACGACTGAAATAAAAGATGAACTATCAGAGCTTATTAAACATGCTATTCAAGATCCATATATTTACGCCAATATTTCTAGTTTTAAATGGAAATATGATGGATATGCCAATAATATTGTCATTAAATTTCAATTTACTTATCATATTTCACAAGCAGAGGAGGCATTTGTAGAACAGACTTTGGCGAATATTATTGCACCTATGCATGGATTAAGTGATCTGCAGAAACTACAGGCTGCACATGATTTTATTGTCTTATCCGCTGAATATTCAAAGGAAACCGAAGGAAGTCAATATTCTCCCTACACATTGCTTACGGAAAACAAGGGAGTCTGTCAGGCATATGCTTTAGTGCTTTATCGGATGTTAGAGATGCTAGGCTTTGAGGTACAATACGTTCCAGGAAAAGTAGGTGAACAGCTACATGCCTGGGTTTTAGTAAAGCTTGATAATGAATGGTATCATATCGACGTTACATGGGATGATCCTTTGCCGGATCGTAAAGGTGAAGTACGTTATAATTACTTTTTAGTTTCGGATCGCCAATTAGCACAGGATCACTCTTGGGACTATGCGAGCTTCCCCGCTGCAACAAGCGAAGCCTATATAGATTTTCATAGAACTAGTAAGGTTGAAGTTCTTACAAAACCAATATTGGATAGTTATTTTACTTTTGATGAAAGACTGTCTAATTTAAGTAAAAATAAATTAATTGTAAAACAATTAATAGAACAGCCTACACAGCTTATAAAAGGAAATCAAAGCGATCACTCTGTTCAGTTACATCTAAATAAATGGGAACCAATCATTTTAGAAAGTAAAGTAGTACAAATAAAGGCTGAGCAAAAGAAACATGATTCGGTAAAAATGAAAAAGAGGCTAATAAGTATTTATAGAACGGAAAAACGAATGCCACAAGAAAAATACGTCATAATAAAGGAGGTGCCCCAAACGATTGTCGGGGCACCTCCTTAGTCATTTATTTGTGGGAGTTTAATGCAGTATCTAAAGTTTGAATATTTTTCTTCATTAGCGTGAAGTATGTTTCATTATTTTTTTCATCATCCGTTGTTAAAACGCTTAAATTATGCAAGACAAGCGACTCTGCCCCAACTTCTTTTTGGATGACCTCGGCTAACTTAGAAGAAACATTTTGCTCGAATAAAATGTAATGAATATGCAAATCATTTGCTTTATCAACAATCTTAGTTAGTTCCTTTTGAGAAGGTTCATTTTGTGAGTTTAAACCTGCTATTGGTATTTGCTTTAAGCCGTATTGACCTGCGATATAGCCAAATGCTGCATGTGATACGAAGAACGACTTCTCTTGTGCCTTATCAGCCATTGCTTTAAATTCGTTGTCTAAATCTTGGAGTTCTTTTACTAATGCTTCGTAGTTAGCTGTAAATGTAGCTTCTTGTTCCGGCATTTTTTCAACTAGCGTGTTTTTAATAGAAAGTGCTAAGTCTTGACTAATAATAGGTGATAACCAAACATGTGGATCTATATTTCCATGATCATGATCGTCATGTCCGTGTTCGTCTTCACCGTGGCTATGCTCTTCTGTAGTAGTAGCATGGTCATCTTCATCATCGTGTATATGTCCAGTGCTGACAGCTAATTTTTCATCTGAAACCTGATCCGCTGTTGCAACCATTGTTACATCTTCATTAGCTAGTGTTTTTTTGGCATTTTCAACAAAGCCCTCTAGTCCTAGACCAATATAGAAAAATATATCAGCATCTGCTAGTTTCATCATATCTTTTTGTGTTGGCTCAAATGTGTGTTCATTGGCGCCAGCAGGGTAAATGGAAGAAACCTCTACAAAATCGCCGCCGATTCGTTGTGCAAAATAACTTAACGGATATACAGTTGTGTAAATTGTTAATTTATCCTTTTTCTCTGACTGTTTAGATGTTGATGTTTTATCTCCACAGGCAGCAGTGAATAAGGCAAGAACTGCAACTAAACATAACAAAAATAACTTTTTCATTTTATAGCATACCTCTTTCAAATAGTAATCGTTACGATTTGGTTATTAGAACAGTTTCTATAATAACGTACATCTGAAAAAAGTACAAGAAAAAATGACCCTCGAAAATTAATTCTTTTTCGAAGGCCATTTTTCAGGCACAGGATCAAAGCCGCCAGGATGTAATGGTTGGCATTTTGATATGCGCTTAATCGTTAAATAGAATCCTTTAATGGCACCGTGTTTTTGAAAAGCTTCTAGCCCATAAGAGGAGCATGTAGGGTAGAAGCGGCAGGATGGTGGCGTCATAGGTGAAATAAATTTTCTGTAAAACTTAATGAGCCATATAAAGGGATATTTCATATTTGTTTATCCTTTTGTTGTGGATTGACCTGTTCAGGCTTAGCATCGATAGTCTGTGTAAAGAAATTGCTTTTTTTCTTCAAAAGGACAATGACAGAAACGCCAAACATAAGCATCATCATTGCAATCATAATTATTATTGGTAATGGTACTCCCATTGTGTTCACTCCAAATTCTATTTGTTAATAATATTATAAAAGAATTCCTTTAAAAAATGTACAAATTGAACTAGTCTTCATCTGGATGAAAGCTTTGCTTAGGTTTTTCATCAACTGTATGTTTAAAGGCATATGCGCGATTGACACTAATAATAGTCGCGACTGTTATTAAAATAACGATAATCGCTGCTACAATTAAAAGCGTGATTAAACTCATGGCATTCCCTCCGTTCCTTAATCATCATATCTATTATAAATTAGATAATCTTACTTAGTTGTGAAGGAAGTTTGACATTCCAGCGAATAAAATGGCACTTTTACCTCCATACTATGGAAAAAGGAGGTTTGTAGAGATGGAGCGTCATCGTGTATATTTTTCACTTGCCAATAGAACGTATTATACAAATCCATATGCAGGACCGTGGAACTTTGAACTCAATATAGACCGCCAAGCATTAGATGTCTTTGAAAAGATTTTTCAGCAAATGCAGCTGTTAGAAATTTCAAATGCATGGCGTGCACAGTTACCGTATATACAGTATCACCTAGATAGGGAAAATGATGAAATTGATTTGCGATTAAAAAAAATCTATGCACTCGTCCATGAGTATGGGGATGATGATACGAAAGCATTTGTGGAACAACTTCCTTATTTCAATAAACGTGTTTAAGATTAGGGGTCACTGAAAAACTTCAGCGACCCTAATTTGTATAAGCTTTTAATGCACGCTAAAATTGAAAACTATAATGATTGCAATGTCTATTATTAAATAGAAAGAGTTCTATATACCGAGAGTCTATTTCTTTTGAATGTTATTTTCCAATACTAGTGTTAAAGAGTGAGGAAATGGCGCTACACGATCTGTAAAAATTGTGGATTTCTTTAAAACGAAAAGCATAAATAAAATAGTAACTAGGCAAATAAGACTTTAGCAAAAAATACTCCTAATACCACTTTATTTAAGCTATAGTCTATAGTAAAAATAAATGGATCTTTAAGGACTGTTGAAGGAGCTTGAGTACATGGAATTTGGAACATTGCAGAAACATTCCTCTGGCCTGTCAAACTGCTGCGTTTTTTAATACATACTCTATCCGCTTTATTAGAGCAGTGAATTATAGGAGATACATACTTTTAAGGCCAATACTGACATAGATTTTTATCTATGTGCTGAAGAATGCTATTATTTCTTAGTAATAGATTTAACTTAATGTATGAAATAATGCTTTTGCAATATAAAAAGGAGTTGAAGAGCGTGTTCTCATTTACAGATTTAAATGGTTTACGAGTAGATTTAAGCTTTACAAGGGGGCAACTTGAGGTTGAGCCTAAGCATGTACTCGTTTTTTTAAAACATAAAAATAAGTGGTTATGTACGATTCATAAACGCCGTGGTGTAGAGGTTCCGGGTGGAAAGCAAGAACCAGGAGAAACATTGGAGCAGGCGGCAGTTAGGGAAGTGTTTGAGGAAACTGGTGTTCATGTGAAAAATCTTAAATGGTTTGCAGAATACGCAGTTCATGAGGACATCTTATTTTGTAAAACGGTCTTTACCGCACAATTTGCAGGGCAAGAGGACATAGAATTTGATTTAGAAACGTCAGGCATGCTTTGGTTAACAGATGAAGAATTTGCTCAGCATCCTAACTTGAGTTTTCATATGAAGGATGAGGGTATGAAGAAAATGCTGGAGGAGTTGAAACATCGTGACAAACAATGGTGAGATCGTAAAAAAGCGTGCCTATCCTTCGCCGAATCCAGCTATTCGTTTAACCGAAATTACTTATATGTCACAGGGGCTACGTGTGAAGGGATTATTAGCAGAGCCTAAGGCAGAAGGTACATATGATGGCTTTTTATATTTACGTGGAGGTATGCAAAGCATTGGTATGGTGAGACCTTCGCGTGTCGCACAGTTTGCAGCACAAGGCTTTATCGTTTTCGCCCCATATTACCGTGGCAATCGAGGTGGAGAAGGTCGAGATGAGTTTGCTGGAGGGGATCGTTATGACGCTGTATACGCAGTAGATGTGCTAAAAAAGTTTTGTAATGATAATATCCATATCTTTGGCTTTTCGCGTGGTGGCATTATGGCACTGTGGACAGCGATATTACGTAGAGATATCACCTCTGTTGTGACATGGGCAGGAGTATCTGATGCAACAGCTACATATTGGGAGCGGACAGATATGCGCCGTATGATGAAGCGGGTTATTGGAGGGACGCCTAATCGTGTACCAGAGGCTTATGATGCTCGAACACCACTATTTGAGGTAGAGCACATTACAGCTCCCGTACTTATTATTCATGGCTACCGTGATGAAAATGTAGATATTGAACATGCAAGACAGTTAGAGTTTTATTTAAAGGATGCTGATAAAACATATGAGACATGGTATGATAGCCGCTACGCTCATCAGTATCCACCGGCAAAAAATAGAGCAACAGTACATGCACTTTGTGAATGGATGAAACGACAATAAGGTATTCAAGCTGTCTTTCCATTCAACGATTCTAATGTAGAAACTCTTTGAATCAAAAAGGTATTAACTTGGGGTAGACCTCAGAATTGCTCGGGTCAGTGGGAAAACTGCTCGGGTAGGACAAAGAACCGCTCAGGTGCTTTGGGTAGACACCTGAGCGGTAGCAAAAATTAAGGATATTTACTCTATATATTTTGCTAAAAAGTTATTAACAGTTTCCCAATAGGTATCTCCAGCAACACTTTCAGCATTACCATGTCCAGCACCTTCAACTATAAATTTCTCCTTCGGTACATTGGCGGCCTCATATACTTCATTTAGCATATCAGAGGGAACGAATGTATCATTACTTCCATGAATGAATAGTATAGGTGTTTTCGATTTTGCTACTTGCTTGACGGTATCAGCTTCACCAAGCGTAAAGTCAGCTCTTAACTTCGTAACAATTGAAGAAAAATGCATAATAGGAAATTCAGGTAAATTAAAGAGTGCTTTCAATTGATAGGAGAATTCATCCCAAACTGAGGAATAACCACAATCCTCAATAATAGCCTTAACATTGTCAGGTAGATCTTCTCCTGAGGCCATCATCACTGTAGCACCACCCATGGAAACACCATACAAAACAATTTCAGCGTTGTTATCAGAACTGATAACATTATTAATCCAAGAGACTACATCAAGTCGATCATGCCAGCCCATACCAATATAGTCACCTTCACTTTTTCCATGAGCCCTTGCATCAGGTACGAGAACGTTGTAGCCTGTATCATAAAAGTGCTTAGCGTACTTTGTCATTTGTGAGCCATCAGATGAGTATCCATGGAAAATAATTGCCCATTTATTTGTTTCGTTTGTATTTTTAAGCGTATAGGCATGTAATTTCAAATCATCGAAAGACGGTATATAAGAATCCTCATAATTCTCTTTAAACCACTTCTCACTCTCTTCTTTTTCTTTAGCATCCTTAGGACTAACAGCAATAGAATTGTGCGGAGCATTAAACACTTCTGATTTATCAATATTAGGATTTAAGGCGAAGTTATAAAAATAATTCCCTGCAAAAAATCCAACCCCAATAAACAATACTAATAGAAGACTGACAATGGTAATAATCACTTTATACTTTCTTTTCATATGTATCCCCCTAAAACTACTATTATGAATTATACACAAAGTTACTAATATGAAAAGTAGACTTTTCAAAATAAGGGGATATAAAAAAGGGAACTACTTGAATCGTTCCTTTTGATTGTTGTCGAAATGTTAATAATTTAGTGTGGCTCTTCGGCAAAAATGAGAGATTGATTTCCGCTTCGACTGGGCGCTTTCCTGGGGGCGTCCGATGAGCCGCTTCACTCGCGTGCTCGCTCCAGGGTCTCGGGCCAACAGATGTTTTTTGCGCGAAAGCGTAGTGCTAACGAAGCGGCAGCAGCACCGATGTTGGTCACGAAGGCGTTATCACAGGACGTGATGCTCTTAGCCTTCGTTCCCCTATCGCTGATCCCCAAGGAGTCGCCCAGTCTCCGCTCCAATCAATCCTTTCACTCGGCATGTATCTTCTGGCATACTACTCTCAATTAATACTGATAAAACGGTACTGTTATGTGTGCGAAATCGAAGCGGTAGCAAAGCACAAAGCAGAAGAAGTGGCTAGATACATAGGATAGCGAGTAGTCTAGAATGGAAATCACCCTCGTTTAAAGAGAGCTATATATTTACGAAAATTTTCTTTTTCAACACAAAAAAGGGAACGATTATGAAATCGTTCCCTTTGCATAGTAAATTATTTTAATGGACCACCAAGTTTAGTGATGGCTTCAGAAACATTTGAGAATTTCTTGAAGTTTTCGTTGAATAGACCAGCAAGTTCAGAAGCTTTCGCATCATAAGCAGCTTTGTCCGCCCATGCATCACGAGGGTTAAGCACTTCTGTTGGTACACCTTCAACAGCAGTTGGAATGTTTAAGCCGAATACTGAATCTTGAATTGTTTCAACATCAGCTAATTGGCCATCAATTGCAGCACGTACCATTGTACGAGTGTAAGAAAGCTTCATACGGCTACCAGTACCATATTCGCCACCAGTCCAACCAGTGTTCACTAAGTATACTTGTGCACCGTGCTCGTCAATTTTTTGACCTAACATTTCAGCATATACTGTTGCTGGAAGTGGAAGGAATGGAGAGCCGAAGCAAGTTGAGAATACTGGTTCTGGCTCTGTTACACCACGTTCTGTACCAGCAAGTTTAGATGTGAAACCGCTTAGGAAGTGGTACATTGCTTGCTCTTTTGTTAATTTACTGATTGGAGGTAATACACCAAATGCATCAGCTGTTAAGAAGATGATTGTTTTTGGGTGACCTGCAACAGATGGATCAACAATATTTTCAATGAATTGGATTGGATAAGCTACACGAGTATTTTCTGTTAATGAACCATCATCATAGTCACAAACTCGAGTTTCTGGATCAACAGCTACGTTTTCTAGAACAGAACCGAAGCGGATTGCATTGTAGATTTCAGGTTCTTTTTCAGCAGAAAGGTTAATTGTTTTTGCATAGCAACCGCCCTCAATGTTGAATACACCATTATCAGACCAACCGTGTTCATCGTCACCGATAAGCTTACGCTCAGGATCAGCTGATAAAGTAGTTTTACCAGTACCAGATAAACCGAAGAATAATGCAACATCACCAGCTTCACCAACGTTTGCTGAGCAGTGCATTGAAAGGATGCCTTGTTGTGGTAATAAGTAGTTCATGATACCGAAAATAGATTTTTTGATTTCACCAGCGTATTCAGTACCACCGATTAGGATGATTTTCTTTTCAAGTGATACAATGATGAATGTTTCAGAAGCTGTGCCATCGATAGCAGGGTCTGCTTTAAAGTTAGGAGCTGAAATCACTGTGAAGTCAGCAACATGAGAAGTTAATTCTTCTGCAGTTGGACGGATAAATAATTGATGAGCGAAAAGATTGTGCCAAGCATATTCATTGATTACTTGGATGCTCAATTGTGAATCTTTGTCAGCACCAGCAAAGCCCTTGAATACGAATAATTCGTCACGTTCTTTTAAATATTTTACTACTTTTACATATAAGTTATCGAACACTTCAGAAGAAATTGGTTGGTTTACTTTTCCCCAGTCAATTTTATCTTTTGTGCTTTCTTCTTCTACCATATATTTATCTTTAGGTGAACGACCAGTGTATTTGCCAGTTTCTGCACGAACAGCGCCATCTACTGTTAACATAGCTTCACCACGAGATGTTGCCTTTTCAGCTAATTGTGGTACTGAAAGTTGAACATTAATGTTACCGCCGTTTAATAATTCCTTCAGTTCGTTTGCAATTTCTACTGAATTCATCGATTAAATACCATCCTTTTTTATAGTATTCCCTTGAGTCTGGGGAGATTTTCTTAATTTCAAAAATAGTATAACACAATTGCTTAAATAATCTATACTAATTCAGAAATTATTTTTGAGATTTTATTACTTTTCAAGAAAACGACAAAAAGTTAATTTGTTCGCTTTAAGAATGCTTTTTACCCTATTTATAATCAAGTGATTACACAACCACTTTCGACAAGTTGAATCGCGTTTGGGAAGCTTTTGACCAACATGAGGTTCGCACAGGATGTCAAATTTTTAGCTGGTTTTTATCAGTTGGAGTGTGTCACCGACTGAAAAGGGGGCATAACTATTTTCATCCACCACATAATGAGATGGTATTCTTCCGTAGCTGACGATCTACTTTCGCCACAAAAAACATTTGTCGAATGAAGATTAAAGGGTCACACATATGTTAACACATGATGTGAGGTGGAGAGTAGGGATTATTTTGGGCTTATCACCAAAAGTTAGGATACGTTTGTTGAAACTATTGCCATGTCGTTATGGTAATAAGCCTCTGTGCTTCAAATTATAGCATAATCCAAATGTTAAGTGTTTTGATTCCTTGTGTATTCCATAGTTTTTAACTTCTTTCAGCAGATAATTTTTGTACTGAAAGCGTAGCGGACACAATTATAGCAAGGCATAATTGATAAGGGATAAAGCAAAAATAATTGACAACGTTCGACCTTTTACGTATTATGAGATATTGAACGGATACTCTTATCCCGAGCTGGTGGAGGGTCAGGCCCTGTGAAACCCGGCAACCTGCATGAACTATTTCACGACATGCGTTGGTGCCAACCTGATGCAAGGGTAAACCCTTGAACGATAAGAGTGAAAGGTTACGAAGTCATTATTTCCTTTCCTCATGTTAAGTAAGCGTGAGAGAAGGATTTTTTTTATTGTAAAAAACGAATGTAAAGGTAAGTATGTGTAATCCTTTCCTTATTATAATGACGGATCTTTCGAAAATCCTCGTGTTAAAAGCGGCAACTGTTTTTTTTTGTACGAAAGTGAAACGACAGCAACAGGTTGTTTTTGTGCGAAAGTGAAACGACAGCAACAGGTTGTTTTTGTGCGAAAGTGAAACGACAGCAACAGGTTGTTTTTTGTGCGAAAGTGAAACGACAGCAACAACGGCTTGAGAGTTCAATCCTTAGGAACGGACTTGACATGGGTAATGAGTACCGTATTCATTCACAAATTTTATTTGTAAGAGTAATAGGAGGAAAACTAAATGACAAACCGTCGATTGTTTACATCAGAGAGTGTAACAGAAGGACATCCAGACAAAATTTGTGACCAAATTTCGGATGCCATTTTAGATGCTATTTTAGCAGAAGATCCAAATGCGCGTGTAGCGTGTGAAACAACTGTAACAACAGGCTTAGTATTAGTAGCAGGAGAAATTACTACTTCTACATATGTCGATATTAAAGGTATCGTCCGTGATACTGTAGCAGAAATCGGTTATACTCGTGGGAAATATGGCTTTGATGCTGAAAACCTAGCAGTACTTGTTGCGATTGGCGAGCAATCACCTGATATTGCGCAAGGTGTTGACCAAGCTTTAGAAGCGCGTGAAGGCTCTATGTCAGACGCTGACATTGAAGCAATTGGCGCCGGTGACCAAGGCTTAATGTTCGGTTATGCATGTAACGAAACACCAGAGCTTATGCCATTACCAATTAGTTTAGCGCATAAATTAGCTCGTCGTTTAACGGAAGCACGTAAATCTGGCGAACTTGCATATTTACGTCCAGATGGAAAAACGCAAGTAACGGTTGAATATGATGAAAATAATGTACCAGTGCGCGTAGATACGATTGTAATTTCAACACAGCACGACGAAGAAGCGACGCTTGAACAAATTCAAGCAGATATAAAAGAATTCGTTATTGCTCCGGTTGTGCCAAATGAATTACTAGATGCTAATACTAAATATTTCATCAACCCAACTGGCCGTTTCGTAATAGGTGGTCCAAAAGGGGATGCTGGTCTAACAGGACGTAAAATCATCGTTGATACATACGGTGGCTATGCGCGTCATGGTGGAGGTGCTTTCTCTGGTAAGGACGCAACTAAGGTGGACCGTTCAGCGGCATATGCAGCACGCTATGTGGCAAAAAATATCGTAGCGGCAGGCTTAGCAGAACGTGCTGAAGTACAACTTGCTTATGCAATCGGTGTTGCTCAACCAGTATCTATTGCTGTAGATACATTTGGGACAGGAAAAGTTAAGGAAATTGATATCGTAGAATGGGTACGCGAGCTATTCGATTTACGCCCAGCAGGGATTATAAAAATGCTTAATCTTCGTCGTCCTATTTATAAGCAAACTGCAGCATATGGTCATTTCGGTCGTACGGACTTAAATGTACCTTGGGAACAAACAGATAAAGCTGACGCATTAATGGAAAAAGCAGGATTATAAATAGTTTAGCTAAAACAATGCAGAAGCTGTAAAATTATTTTAACTCATTTCAGCGGGTGTCCAAACATCCGCTGAAATAGTTTTATCAAAAAAAATAGCTTCTAATTACAACTATGTATGGCTTGGTTGTCCAAAAATACGAGGAGCTGCTTCGATGTAATTGAAATAGCTATTTATATTTTTGTTTGAAGAGATTTATAGTATTGACCTTTTTCTGCATATTCACGTACGATGCGTTCCATATCTTCTTTATCTTCAGCATTTAATTCTCGTACAACCTTTGCTGGACGACCTAATGCTAAGCTATTCGGAGGAATGACTTTGCCTGGAGGTACAAGACTACCCGCCCCGATGAATGCACCCTCTCCAATCTCTGCTCCGTCTAAAACTATTGAGCCCATACCTATTAAGGCATTTTTACGAATCGTACAGCTATGTAAAGTTACTTGATGTCCGACTGTTACTTCATCTTCAATAATGAGCGGATATTTAGGGCTTTGATGTAAACAACAAAGGTCTTGAATACTAACTCGTTTTCCGATAATTGTTGGTGATACATCACCTCGAATTACTGTGTTAAACCAAATTGTCGTTTCAGCACCTATTGTAACGTCACCAGTAACGGTTGCATAATCGGCAATAAAAACAGATGGATCGATCTTTGGTGTTTTCCCTTTAAATGGATAGATCATGAGAATCGCCTCTTTTCTTTCTATGATGTATTATTATCGTATCAAATACGCAACTTGATGGAAATATAAAATTAAAATGAGCGAAATATTTCGATATAATCATTGTGTAATTATTTTTTTAGGAGGACTATGTGAAATGTGGAAATGGGAAGCTGATGGACAAGCAAAGGCTGTGGTTGCTATTATTCATGGTGCATATGAAAATCACCGCTGGTATGCATGGCTTATAGAAAAACTTAGAATGGAAGGCTTCCACGTAGTCATGGGGGATTTACCTAATCATGGTGTAGATGTAGGATTTTCACGTGTTCATGATGAAGATTTTAAAGAATACAACAAATATACAAGGCATTTAATCGAGAATGCTTTTTCGTATAATTTACCTGTCTTTTTAATAGGACATGGGCTTGGTGCAACATTATTACTACACACCATGCATAAGCGAAAATATGAATGCGCAGGTATTATTTTAACTTCACCTTGGCTAAATTTAAAGCTATTGCCAGGTAAACTATCGAATGCTCTAACTAGTCTAAGTGCCCTGACAGCAAATGTGAAAATGACTCATGAAATTACATTAAACACGTTAACGCGCAGTGTAGAAGGAAGAGATGAGATGAAGGATGAGGTTTCTTTTATGTCAGTCGTTTCTGTGAAATGGTATAGAGAGCTACAGCAAATGATGCGTAATTTAGTGTTATTGCCTAAAGCTGAATTCCCTAATAGGCCTATGTTAGTTATGACAGCTGAAAAAGATAGTATTACTGAAACTAAACAAACCCGTAATTGGCTATATCAGCAGGAATTTACAGAGTTTCAATTCAAAGAATGGGAAAACTGTTATCATAATCTATTTCATGAAGTAGAGCGTGAAGAAATTTTTGTTTATATACGTGATTTTATTAATAATGCTCTTCGAAGAATTGGTTACATTATAGAGTAGTGTAACCTCTCTAAAACTTGCTAACGTATTGTTACTAACATGGCTCATCACCATAAATATGGGTTCCGACTGATGCGCTTTCCTGTGTGCGTCCGATGAGCCGCTTAGAGCAACAAATGTTTTATGTGCGAAAGCAAAGCGGCAGCAACAAATGTTTTATGTGCGAAAGCAAAGCGACAATAGCACAAATGTTGGTCACGAAGGCGTTTATTAGCCTTCGTCTTCTACTGGCTCGCTCAGAGTCTCACCTAAGACGCTAATTCCTCGAGGCGTCGTCCAGCTCCGACTCCGATTGACTTACATACACGACATATATTTAAAAAAACACACCTCCAACTTTTGGTAAATAATCTCCGAATATAATGTTGTAATTTTCTGAAAAGTGTAATACTATAATGACTTAAAGTAAAATTTCAAAATTGGAGGGGTAAGATGGAAGCAATTGTTGGAACATTGAATGACATTTTATGGGGACCGTGGTTTATTTATGGTATCTTATTGATTGGACTCTTTTTTTCAATCATTACACGATTCCTACAAGTAAGACACATCAAAGATATGTTTGTTTTAATGTTTAAAGGTGAAAAATCGGATAAGGGGATTTCATCCTTTCAGGCGATGTCTATCGCATTATCTGGTCGAGTAGGTACAGGTAATATTGCCGGTACTGCGACAGCAATCGGGATGGGGGGACCTGGTGCTGTTTTTTGGATGTGGGCAATTGCCTTTATCGGTGCGGCAACTGCTTACGTTGAGTCGACGTTGGCTCAAATTTATAAAGAAGAGAAAGATACAGAATATCGTGGCGGACCCGCATATTACATAGAAAAGGGAATGGGGCAAAAGTGGTTTGCAGTTATTTTTGCTATTGCCGCATTAGCTGCAATGTTAATCTTGATGCCGGGTGTTCAATCGAATGCAATTGCGACAGCTGTTGAAAACGCTTTTAATATTGAAACTTGGATTACAGGACTTATTATTGCCATATTACTAGGTGCCATTATTATCGGTGGGGTTAAATGGATTGCCAATGCTGCACAGATTATAGTACCTTTCATGGCGTTAGCTTATATTCTTATGGCCCTTATCATTATTGCAATGAATATTGAAGAAGTACCATCTGTAATTGCATTAATTTTTTCTAGCGCATTTGGTGCACAAGAAATCTTTGGTGGTATAATCGGATCTGCTATTGCATGGGGTGTTAAACGCGGAATTTATTCTAACGAGGCCGGTCAAGGGACAGGAGCGCATCCAGCTGCGGCAGCAGAAGTATCACATCCTGCTAAACAAGGAATCGTGCAAGCGGCTTCTGTATATATTGATACATTATTAATCTGTTCAGCTACAGCATTTATGATTTTATTTACTGGAATGTATAATGTACAGGATGAAAAAGCTGCAGAAGGTACGGATTCATTTATTTATACTGGTGAATTCAATAAAGACGGATTAACTGGGGATGAACAAATAACATTTGCGAAAAGTATTAAAGAAGGTGCAGCATACACACAATATGCAGTTGACTCTTCACTACCAGGCTTTGGTGGTCCATTCGTAGCGATTGCATTATTCTTCTTTGCTTTTACGACAATTATGGCATATTACTACATTGCCGAAACAAATGTGGCGTATCTATTCTCAGGAGCTACAGAAAAAGTCGCCATTTGGGTTGCGAAATTTGCTATTTTAATTGCTTCGTTCTACGGTACTATACGCACATCTGACCTTGCTTGGGCAATGGGGGATGTTGGACTGGGCCTAATGGTTTGGATTAATGTTTTAGCAATTTTAATTATTATGAAACCTGCAATTGTTGCATTAAAGGATTATGAGAAACAGAAAAAAGAAGGAAAAGATCCTGTTTTTGATCCTCGTAAACTAGGAATTAAAGGTGCAGATTTCTGGATAGACTATAATGAAAAACGTAAAAATAAATAGACAATAAAGAGAAAGCTATCTAATAGATTGTAATATTCTATTAGATAGCTTTTATTTTTTATAAAATAAAATCCTGGTGGTTCTGAGTAAGTTGATCTTCGTTACGACTGGGCGACTCCTTGGGGGTTAGCGATAGAGGAACGAAGGCTAAGAGCATCACGTCCTGTGATAACGCCTTCGTGACCAACATCGTGTCGGCCCAAGCGGCTCATCGGACGCCCCCAGGAAAGCGCCCAGTCGGAACGGAAATCAACTCCACGTTATGGTGAGAAGCCTCAAAAAAAGGCCCGAAATACTTATCTTGTTTCGGGCGTAAATGGATTAGATTAACGGGTAATCTTTCA
>Ga0213824_1000394_pt1 | contig 34445 bp, 32 predicted proteins | sample MC6MC0906MG_FD_179892 | JGI IMG/M metagenome (GOLD analysis project Ga0213824, IMG submission 179892) | Enriched soil aggregate microbial communities from Iowa State University, Ames, United States - MC6-MC0906-MG | ecosystem: Environmental > Terrestrial > Soil > Unclassified | place: USA: Iowa...
TGTTGATTTCTCGTTAGAAATCAGTATTATACGCGCCATCCAACGGGTCGTTAGCTCAGTTGGTAGAGCAGTTGGCTTTTAACCAATTGGTCGTAGGTTCGAATCCTACACGACCCACCATACGCAGTAAGGCAAAGCCCGCAACCGGAAACGGTTGCGGGCTTTGTCGTTCTGGCGGGCAGGCGCCGCCCGGGAATAGAACCCAGGCGCCGAGTGTTATACGTCATTCAATGAACTGGCAAGGAACAGGCTGGGTGAATGATGAATAGGGGCGTTGTCAGTGCGGTTGTCTATATTTGGTACCCCGATGTAGGGGCCATGGGCCATGCCTCCATGTACATTGGGGACCCGCTCTTCGGCAAGCTGGTAGAGCATCGTTACGATGGGTTCAGCAGCCCCGTGGAGCGTGAAAGGCATAAGCCCTTGATCGCGAAACACAACAAGCACTACGTAAGCTGGTGGCCAAGCCAGGAGGCTGGGTTGCTCACCAGGCTGAAGCAGGATCGGAAGTTTTTCCTCGAAGACGACATCAAGGCCGAGTGCGCAAAACTACACGTCATCTATACGCTGTATGGGCTGGATGTGCAGGCGATGCGCTGGGCCTGGATGATCATTCACGACAAGCCAGACGCTACTTACCATACGCTGCATAAGAACTGCGCCAGCGTGGTACTTCGCGTTTTGAGGGCCGGCGGGGCGCTGCATAAGCTTTCGCTGATCAAGCAGGGCTGGTTCTCGGGCTTTCTCTATGTGACGCCCAAGCATATCGTGCAGATCTGCAATGAACTGCGCGACGCGGGCCATGCCGATAAGGTCAAGGACAGAAACTGCCCTGAAAAGGGGCCGTTCAGCTTCGGGCTCCGCTAGCCGTATCGCGGCTTTATTCCGCCCAGGCCGGGTCGCCGGTGAACACTACAGTGATCCAGCGATCGGGGCCCTCGCCGCCGACGGCATCGCCGATCTCGTCACGCAGGGTGTCCCATTCGGCAATCGAGCGGGCGGGCATGTCGGTGGGGACAATGAAATACAGTTCGATCTCGCGTGAGCGCCCGACCTTGGCCACATAGGCCTTGTAGGACTGCAAGCCATGCTTTGCGACGAACTGCTGGGCGACGGTGTCGACATGCAGCTTGAGGTCGCCGGGCGTCACCAGGAAGATTTCTGACAGCGCCTGGCGCACCACCGACAGCGGCAGGGGGATGATTACCAGGCACACAAGCGCCAGCACCGCCGGGTCGATGTAGGGTGATATCCACTCCCATTGCGTACCCTGCACGGCATAGCCGACGCAGAAGGCGATCAACAGGGCCGCGGTGATGCTGGCCGACATCACCCAGCCCTTGACGTCCATCCGGACGAAGTCCGAGTTCAGTTTGCGGTTGGCGCGAGCTTCCACCGCGGCGATGGTAGCGCAGGCGATCACGGTCAGCAGGGCATAGACCATGGCGATGCCAAACTCCAGGTGGCGGCCGCCCTGCAGCACGCTGCTGACGGCGTTGATCAGCGCGTAGATGGCAACGCCACTGAGCAGGATGCCGTTCAATGCCAGGACCATCGGTTCCAGATGCCAGAAGCCCATGGTGAAACGCTCACGCAGCTTGCGCGACATCTGCAGGCTGGTGGCGTGCGAGGTGATCAGTTTGACCACCACCAGCGACAGGCCGCTCATGCTGGCGTCGACCAGCGAATAGACCCCATCGAAGATGATCGAGAACGATCCGGAGGCCAGGCCGAAGGCAATTCCGATGGTGGCGATGAACAGGGTGACGGCGATTGAGGTGCGTAGCAGGCCCTGTTCGCTGGTGATGTCGAAGAAGGGCGATTTGTGTGGTGTTTCCATGGGTAAAACTCATTCAAAAGGTGGGGTGCCTGTGCTGGCCGCTTCGCGGGCAAGCCCGCGCCTACAGGTAAACGGATCCTGTGGGGGCGGGCTTGCCGGCGAAGAGGCTCTTGCAGGCTAAACGCGAAACTGCTCCATCAAAGCCTGTTGCTGATTGGCCAGCCGATTCAGCGCCAGGCTGATCCGCGCCGATTCATCAGCCTGGCCCGACAGCGATTCTGTCACATCGCGAATGCCGGCCACGTTACGGTTCACTTCCTCGGCCACCGCGCTCTGCTCTTCGGCCGCCGACGCGATCTGCAGGTTCATGTCGCTGATCACCGCCACTGCCTCACCGATCCGCTGCAGCGCCGGCAGCGCTTGCTCCATGCGGGTTGCACTGGCTTGCGCCTGGCGCTGGCCTTCATGCATGGCGTCGACCACATCCTGAGTGCCTTGCTGCAGGCCTTCGATGACCTGGCGGATCTCTTCCACCGACACCTGAGTGCGCTGGGCCAAGCTGCGCACCTCGTCGGCGACCACGGCAAAACCACGCCCGGCTTCACCGGCACGGGCAGCCTCGATAGCGGCATTGAGCGCCAGCAGGTTGGTCTGATCGGCAATCGCACGGATCACCTCGAGCACCGAACCGATCTGCTCGCTGCGCTGCTCCAAGGCACGTGCCTCGTCCATGGCGGCGTTCATCCCGACCGCCAGGCTGTCGATGGCCTGGCGGGTGCTGGCGATCAGCTGCAACCCTTCGTGGCTGGCCTGGTCGGCACCGCGCGCGGCCTGTGCCGCTTGCGCCGCATTGTGGGCGACATCCTGGGCGGTGGCGCTCATCTCGTTGGCGGCAGTGGCCACCTGCTCGATCTCACGCTGTTGCTGCTGCATGCCGTTGCTGGTTTGGCTGGCGATGGCCGCGGATTGGTCGGCAGTGCCGCGGGCTTCGTGCAGCGAGCCTTTGACCTGGGCGATCACCGGTTGCAGCTTGTCGAGAAAGCGGTTGAACCCGCCACTCAACAGGCCCAGTTCGTCTTGGCGGGCGTAGTCCAAGCGGCGCGTCAGGTCACCTTCGCCGCTGGCGATGTCTTCAAGGCGCGCGGCCACGGCCAAAATCGGCCGGGTCACGCCCCGTGCAGTCAGCCAGACCAGCAGCAGGCCAACCACCGCAGCGCCCAGGCCGACCAACAGGCTGGTCAGGTTGGCGTGCTGGTTGTGCTCGCCCAGGCGCTGGTTGAGCGCCACGGCGGGTGCCTGCAGCACGGCTTCCGGCAACTCCAGCAACACCTGCCAGGGCGCTGCGCCGGGGATCGGTGCGAACGGTCGACCGACGCGCAGCAGGCCCTGTGCTACCTCGTTGTCCAGTGGCTTGGCCAGTTTGCTGGCGTCACGGCTGTGGCCGGCAAGCAGCCCGGTATTGCTGACGATGCTCACCTGGCCCTGGCCGTCGAACAGCTCCTGACGGCCATCCAGGCTCAGCTGCTGCAGGTTGTCCAGGCCGATATCCAGGCCGACTACGCCCACCACCTTGCCGTTCTCCAGCAAGGGCAAGGCGATGCTGGTCATCAGCACCTGGCGGCCGTTGACCTCGTCGAGGTACGGCTCCAGCACGCAGGCCCTGGCGGTTTCCTGTGGGCAGGTCAGCCAGCGATTCTGCGCGGCACCATTGGCACCGACCGTGCTGTCGGCCAGCATCGACTCTGGCATGGCTTCGCGCTCCAGGGTGCCTGGGCTGGGTTGCGACCAGTAAAGCGAGAAGCGCCCGCTCTCATTGCTGCCGACGCCTTCCTGGGCGACGAACTGGCTGTCTTGGTGGTCCAGCGCGTTGGGTTGGAACACCAGGTACAGGCCGATCACGTCCGGGTTGCCCGCCAAGCTGGCGCGGGCCTGGCGGGTCAGTTCGGCGCGCAGCTCGCTGCCGCCGTTCGCCTTGAGCACCTGGACCAGGCGGGCAAAGCCGTTGGCGTATTGATAGGCGTCCATGAAATAGCGCTGGATGCGCAGGGTCTGTGTTTCTGCGTGGGCCTGCAGGCGCAGGCGCGCGCTGTGTTCGAGCATTTCGCTGTTGGCCTGGCTGACCAGGGCTACGCTGCGCTGCGCCTGGGTCAGCGACGTAGCCACCAGCAGGGCGACGATGGCCAGCAGGCAAAGGCCTGCGAGCAGGGTGATCTTCCACTGGATGGAGAGGCGACGCAGCGGCATGAGGGCTTTCCTTTTCGATCAAGGACAACGCCCGCGTTCAGGCGCGGGCGTTGTCGACGGCGAGGGTCATTCAGCGAGGGTCATTCAGCAACATACTTCGGTGGTGCGGCAGTGAAAGCCTTGGTCAGCCAAGCTAGGTAGACCAGGCCCAGCGCTGCCCAGGCTCCGCCGAACATCAACGAGTGTTCGTTCAGGTCGAGCCACAGCGAGACGATGATGCAGAAGCCGATGGTCGGCAGCACCAGGTACATCAGCTTGTTCGCCAGGCCCTGGCGATTGCCTTCGCGCAGGTAGCAGTGGTTGATGACCGACAGGTTGACGAAACTGAACGCCACCAGCGCCCCGAAGTTGATGATCGAGGTGGCAGTGACCAGGTCGAAGAAGATCGCCGACAGCGAAATCAACCCGACCACGGCGATGTTCAGCACGGGCGTTTTGTAGCGTGAGTGCAGGCGCGCAAAGATGCTGGCCGGGATCACCTTGTCGCGCCCCATTACGTACAGCAGGCGCGAGACGCTGGTCTGCGACGCCAGGCCCGAAGCTATGGTGTTGATTACCGTGCAGGCAATGAAGATCGACTGGAACAGCTTGCCGCCCACATACAGGGCGATTTCCGGCAGGGCGGCTTCGTGGTCGTGGAAGCGCGCCATGGTCGGGAAGTAAGCCTGGATGAAGTACGACACGGTGATGAACACCAGGCCGCCGATCAGTGCGGTGAGGAAGATCGCCCGTGGGATGGTCTTGCTTGGGTCGCGGGTTTCCTCCGATAGGCAGGTTACGGCGTCGAAGCCCAGGAACGAGAAGCAGAGGATGGTCGCGCCAGCGGCGAGGGCGCTGAGCTGGGTCTGGCTGTCGCCGAACGGCAGCAGGCTCCAGGCCGTGCCCAGGCCTTCACCCTGGCCCAAACCGCGCACACAGAGGTAGATGAACACGGCGATGATCGCCACCTGCACAGCGACGAACAGCAGGTTGAAGTGCGCCACCAGGTTGACGCTGCGCATGTTGATCAGGCTGATCAGTGTGACGAAGCCGGCTACCCAGATCCACTCCGGCACTTCGGGGAACATGGCCGAGAGGTAAAGCTTGGCCAGCAGGGCGTTGACCATCGGCAGCAGCAGGTAGTCGAGCAGCGACGACCAGCCGACCAGAAAGCCCACGTGCGGGTTGATCGCGCGCTGGGTGTAGGTATAGGCAGACCCTGACTGTGGGAAGCGGCGTACCAGGGTGCCGTAGCTCACCGCAGTGAACAGGATGCCGGCCAGCGCCAGCAGGTAGGCGCTGGGCACGTGCCCGGCGGTAATCCCGGAGACGATGCCGAAGGTGTCGAACACGGTCATCGGCGTCAGGTAGGCCAGGCCGATGATGATCACGTGCCAAAGGCGCAGGGTTTTACGGAGTTGGCCGTTGCCGGTGGCGCTGTGGTCAGGCTGCATGCTGGCGTGGCTCCTGCTGCTGGGCGTGAACGACGGGCGAGGGGGTATGCGCATGCGGCAAGGGCGAGCGGGTGGGCTCCATGTGTTCACCTGTATTTTATTGTTGGAGCAGAGATAGGCGCAGGCGATGCGCCGCTGTCGAGCTGGCAGTACCTGGGCTAGGAAGGTGGAGCGTGCGGGCAGGGGCGGTGAGGCATCATGACGGCGCGTCTTTTCTTCTTCGTGGAGTGGCGCTGGGCAAGGTGGTGAAAATAAAAAACGATGGGTAGGTGGGTGTCAAGTTAAACATGACAAGATGTTGCTAAATTGAAATATTTATCGGTTTTAAGGCCGTTATGTTCGGTTTTTGCGCGATTTTGTGCGGTTTCGATCGATGTGAATGTTCGTAAAATTAAACGATTGGGGTGCTTCTGCCTACGGTGTCGGGCGCTTCCTGAAGGTGAGATTTCCTCTTGTGGTCGGCCACCAGGACAGGTGTGGAGTGATATTATTTTGCACTCGCGCGGCCTACCGGCTGCCAACCCGCCCATATGGACATCAATCGGTTCTATTCATGAAGAAATCAGTAGGCATCCTTTCCGGCCTGGCCATCGCCATTGCCGTCGTGACCACTGTTGGCGCCTGGTACACCGGCAAGCAGTTGCCTGAGCAACTGGAGCATTCCGTCAGCCGTGGCAACGCTCAGCTGAAGAAGGCCCTGGTCGGGGTGGGCGGCAGCATGACCGTCGAGCTGGCCTCGCTGGAGCAGCGCTTTTTCAGCAGCACCGCGCACTACCGCCTGAAGGCCCGTGACATTCACCTGTCCGATGGCCAGACGGTCGATTTTGAAGTGGGTGTCACCGACCAGATCGAGCATGGGCCGTTCCCCTGGTCGCGGGTCAAGGCGTTCAAGTTGATGCCGGTGCTGGCGGCCAGCAACAGTGCGCTGGACAAGGACGACTTCACCGCGCCGTGGTTTGCGGCTGCAGGCGACAAGCCCCCGGTCACTTCGCAGGCCAGCTTGGGCTTTGGCGGCAATGTCGATGGCACTATCATGCTCGAACCGGTGAAGGTGACCGAGGACAACGGCAGCACCCTGGATTTCTCTGGCATGCGCCTGGTGATCAGCGGCGACAACGATGGCAATGCGTCGACTTTCCATGGCACTGCCGACCGCTTCGAAATGAAGCTGGTGGGCGACGATCACCCGCCTGCCACGTTCGAGCTGAAGGACCTGAAAGTGGGTGGCAACCTGGCGGCCACCCAGCACGATGCGATTTATGTCGGCAACGTCGATCTGCTGCTGGCTGAGGCCAAGGTCACCTTGGGGCCGAAACAGCAGGTCTTGCTGCTCAAAGGCCTGGAACAGAACGCCGTGCAACGGCTCGATGGCCCGGATACCGTCGGCGGACGCGTGGATTACAAGGTGGCGGACATCACTTGGGACGGCCGCGCGGTCGGCAGCGGGCAGATGGCGGTGAGCATCAAGTCGATCAACGCCCCGGCCCTGCAGTCGCTTTCGCAGTGGTACCAGGCGCACATGCCGGAGTTCCAGCAGGCCGCAGCGGCCGGCCAGCCGTTCCCGCAGATCCAGATGGGCGAAGCGGAGAAAGCCAAGTTCCAGGGTGACCTGAAGCAGTTGCTGGCGTCCAAGCCGCATCTGGCGGTGGAGAACCTGTCGTTCAAGACGGCCAACGGCGAAAGCCGCTTCAACCTGGCGCTGGATTTTGCCAGCCCCTCCTCCTTCGACCTGCCGTCCGACCAGCTGAGCAAGCAGCTGATCACCCAGGTGAAGAGCAAGCTGTCGCTGTCCAAGCCGATGATTGGTGACCTGGCCACCTTGCAGGCCTTGCTGGAAGGCCAGACCGATGCCCAGGCGATTGCCATGCAGTCCAGCCAGGCAGGTGAGATGGTCGGCATGATGGCGCTGCAGAGTGGCATGGCCACGGTGCAGGGCAATGACGTGGTGTCGAGCCTGCACTATGCCGATGGCATGGTCGACTTCAACGGCAAGAAGATGACCGTAGAGGAATTCGCCATGATCCTCGCGGCGCACTTCGCGGCGCTGCAGCCGCAAGGTTAAACCTGGCTGAGCCGTTGTTCATGCTGGCCTCTTCGCGGGTACACCCGCTCCCGCAGCTACACCACTGCCCTTGAATGCCGTGGTGCAACGGTGGGAGCTGGCTTGCCGGCGATGAGGCCAGTGCTGGCCACACAAAAACCGCTTTAGAAATCCCTTGATTGTCTGTAGCCTTCGGCGTCCGATAATAATCCGCGCCCGCAGAGGGCCGTGGCGGCATGCCTGCCGTCCGGCGCCCTTAGCCGATCTGTCAGGGCCGGGTGATACACTCGATTTGACGCGCACGCGCGCCTGCAGGTCCAGCGATCATGACCCAGATTTCCGAACGCCTGTTGGTTCAGGCCCACCTCGACGCCAAGCAGCCCAACCCGCTGACCGCTGAGCAGGAGGCCGAATACCGTGCGGCCATCGCTGCCGAGCTGAAAGCACAAAATGCCGTGCTGGTTGCCCACTATTACTGTGACCCGGTCATCCAGGCGCTGGCCGAAGAGACCGGCGGCTGCGTGTCCGACTCGCTGGAAATGGCCCGCTTCGGCAAGAACCACCCCGCCGAGATGGTGATAGTCGCCGGTGTGCGCTTCATGGGCGAAACCGCCAAGATCCTTACGCCGGAAAAGCGCGTGCTGATGCCCACCCTGGAAGCCACCTGCTCGCTCGACCTGGGTTGCCCGGTCGAAGAGTTCTCGGCCTTTTGCGATCAGCACCCCGAGCGCACCGTGGTGGTCTATGCCAACACGTCGGCGGCAGTCAAAGCCCGCGCCGACTGGGTGGTGACCTCCAGCTGCGCGCTGGAAATCGTCGAAAGCCTGATGGACAACGGCGAGACCATTATCTGGGGCCCGGACCAGCACCTGGGCCGTTACATCCAGAAGCAGACCGGCGCCGACATGCTGCTGTGGGACGGTGCCTGCATCGTCCACGAAGAGTTCAAGTCGCGCCAATTGGCTGACATGAAGGCGCTGTACCCGGATGCTGCGATTCTGGTGCACCCCGAGTCGCCGGAGTCGGTGATCGACCTGGCCGACGCGGTCGGCTCCACCAGCCAGCTGATCAAGGCTGCGCAGACCCTGCCGAACAAGACCTTCATCGTCGCCACCGACCGCGGCATCTTCTACAAGATGCAGCAGTTGTGTCCGGACAAGGAATTCATCGAAGCGCCGACCGCCGGCAACGGCGCGGCCTGCCGCAGCTGCGCGCATTGCCCGTGGATGGCGATGAATACCCTGGAGCGGGTGCTGGATTGCCTGCGTAAAGGCACGAATGAAATCTTCGTCGACCCGGCGCTGGTGCCGAAAGCGATCAAGCCATTGAACCGAATGCTGGACTTTACCCACGCGGCTCGGTTGAAGCTGTCCGGTAACGCCTGAAAACGTTGGGGCGCTTTGCGCCCCATTCGCAGGACAAGCGCCTCCTTACCGCCCCATCATTTCCCTGACCATGCGCTGCTGCTCCATGATCTCGCGCTGGCGCTGATCGATCTGCGACGCCAGCGGGAAATTGCTGCCCGCGCGGCGTTTGGCGTAGTCCAGTTGCTGGATCGCCTGGTCGAAGTCCCCCACCAAGGTGAAGTACTCGGCACGCGCCCGGTGCAGGCCGATGGTATTGCCCGACAAGCCACGGACCTCGGCCATGTCGTACCACACGTCCGGGTCATCCGGCCGGCTCTTGAGCAAATCGTTCAGCACCTTCTCGGCCTCGGCAGGCTTGTTCTGCTTCACCAGCAAATCGGCGCGCACCTGTTTCAACGGGTAATTGCCCGGATACGAACTTTGCATGCGCTCGGCCCGTTGCTGCGCATCGGCCAGGCGGTTGTTGGTGATGTCCAGGTCGATCTGTGCCAAGTTGTAAGTGATGTCGTTGGGCGCCTTGGCCAGCAACGGCTTCAAATTTTCGCGCGCTTCGTTGAGCTGGCCACCCTTGATCTGCGCCAGGGCCAGGCCATAGCGGGCAGCGTCCAGTTTGGGGTCTTCTTCAAGCTGGGTACGGAAGCGCTTGGCGGCAAGGCCAGGCGTTTCTTCGTAGGTGAGGGCCACGCGGGCGCGGATCAGCTGATAGCGCTGGCTGTCCTCGACGCCGCCTTTGGGTGCCTGTTCTGCACGGTTGCGGGTGTCGGCGATACGCGATTCGGTCACCGGGTGGGTCAACAGAAATTCAGGCGGCTTGGCGCCGTAACGATACTGCTGCGCCAGGCGTTCGAACATGGTTGGCATGTTGCGCGGGTCGTAACCGGCCTTCTCCAGGTTTTGAATGCCAATGCGGTCGGCTTCCTGCTCGTTCTGCCGCGAGAAGCGCCGCTGCTCCTGGATCGCCGCCGCCTGGGTGCCGGCGATCATGCCGATGCCCGCATCACCTGCACCGCCCGCTGCCAGCACGATACCGGCCAGCAACGCCGCCATCATCGGCAATTGCATGCGCTGCTGGGCTTCGACGCCTCGGGCGAAGTGGCGTTGCGACAAGTGCGCCAGTTCGTGCGCCAGCACCGAGGCGTACTCGCCTTCGGTGCGGGCATTGAGGAACAGGCCCCCATTGACCCCGACGATGCCCCCGGGGGCGGCGAAGGCGTTGAGTTCGCGGCTGTCGATGAGGATGAATTCCAGGCGCCGGTCCTGCAGCTGGCTGGTTTCGGCCAACCGATACACGGTGGTCTCGACGTAGTCCTTGAGCTGCGGGTCGTTCAGCTGCCTGACCTGGCCGCGCAGCAAGCTCAGCCAGGCGCGCCCGAGCTGGTGTTCCTGTTGCGGCGAGACGATCGCGGAACTGGCATCGCCCAGTGATGGCAGGTCGTCAGCATGGCCGGGGAGGGCCATCAGGCAGGCCAGCGTCAGCAGGGTAGGGCGCAGTAGATTCATGCACGAAGCTCGCGTCGGGTCAAAGCGCCTACTGTAGCCCGCTCGCACGTAGACGACCAGTGGCGGTATCCTAGCTGCCCTGTTACCAAAGACGTCTGCCCCACGCGTGGAGAACCCCTGATGAGTGACACCCTGACCTGCGACGCCGAACTCGACGCCAGCGGGCTGAACTGCCCGCTGCCGCTGCTCAAGGCGAAGATGGAACTCAACCGCCTGGCCAGTGGCGCGGTGCTCAAGGTGATCGCCACCGATGCCGGCTCCCAGCGCGACTTCCGCACTTTCGCCCAGCTGGCCGGTCATACGCTGCTGCAGGAAACGGCCGAGGCCGGCACCTATACCTACTGGCTGCGCAAGGCCTGAGTCCAACCAAGGATCGTCAATGTTCAAAGTGCTTCGCGACTGGATACACCGCTACTTCTCCGATGAGGAAGCCGTGGTGTTGGCGGTCCTGCTGTTCCTGGCCTTTACCGCGGTGCTTACCCTCGGCGGCATGCTCGCGCCGGTGCTGGCCGGTATGGTGCTGGCGTTTCTGATGCAGGGGCTGGTCAATGCCCTGGAGCGTATTCGGGTGCCGACACGGCTGGCCGTGGTGCTGGTGTTCACCCTGTTCATGGGGGCGCTGGCGGTGTTCCTGCTGGTGCTGGTGCCGCTGCTCTGGCACCAGCTGATCACCCTGTTCAACGAACTGCCGGGCATGCTCGGCAAATGGCAGTCGTTGCTGTTGCTGCTGCCCGAGCGCTACCCGCACCTGGTGTCGGACGAGCAGGTGCTGCATGCCATCGAGTCGGTGCGTGGCGAGATCGGCAAGTTTGGCCAGTGGGCGCTGACCTTCTCGCTGTCGAGCCTGCCGCTGCTGGTGAGCGCCATGATCTACCTGGTGCTGGTGCCGATCCTGGTGTTCTTCTTCCTCAAGGACCGCGAGCTGATCGGCCGCTGGGTCAGCGGTTACCTGCCGCGCCAGCGCACGTTGCTCAACAGGGTAGGCAGCGAAATGAACCGGCAGATTGCCAACTACATCCGTGGCAAGGGCATCGAGATCCTGATCTGCGGGATTGCCACCTACATTGCCTTCATCAGCCTGGGGCTCAACTATGCCGCGCTGCTGGCTTTGCTGGTGGGGCTGTCGGTGGTGGTGCCGTATGTAGGGGCGGTGGTGGTGACCGTGCCGGTGACGCTGATCGCGCTGTTCCAGTGGGGCTGGGGTGACCAGTTCATCTACCTGATGACGGTGTACGCGATCATCCAGGCGCTGGATGGCAACGTGCTGGTGCCGCTGCTGTTCTCCGAGGCAGTGAGCCTGCATCCGGTGGCGATCATTTGCGCGGTGTTGCTGTTCGGTGGGTTGTGGGGCTTCTGGGGGATCTTCTTCGCCATCCCGCTGGCGACGCTGATCAAGGCGGTGCTGGATGCCTGGCCGCGGCAGGAGCCAAGTGTTTCACCGATTCTCTGAATGAAACCGGGGCCGCTTTGCGTCCCATCATCGGCAAGCCGGTTCCCACAACCGCGGTGCAACACCGAACAGTGTGGGAGCCGGCTTGCCGGCGATGGGGCGCAAAGCGGCCCCAGTCATTCTCAAGCCTTGTTCAGCGCCTGAGCGGCTGCCAGCACGGCATCCACATGCCCCGGCACTTTCACGCCACGCCATTCCTGGCGCAACACACCGTCCTTGTCGATCAGGAAGGTGCTGCGGTCTACGCCCATGTATTCCTTGCCATACAGCTTCTTCAGCTTGATCACATCGAACAGCTGGCACAGCGCCTCGTCCTTGTCGCTGATCAGCTCGAACGGGAAGCCCTGCTTGGCCTTGAAGTTCTCGTGCGACTTGAGGCCGTCACGCGACACGCCGAACACCACGGTGTTGGCCGCCGCAAAGGCCGCATGCTGGTCGCGGAAACCCTGGCCTTGGGTGGTGCAGCCTGGTGTGCTGTCCTTGGGGTAGAAGTACACCACCACCTGGCGGCCCTTGAGCTCGGCCAGGCTAACGGACTGGCCGCTGGTGGCCTGGGCCTGGAAGTCGGCGACGGGTTGGTCGAGTGCTACTGCCATGGATGCATTCCTTACACAGGGTTCTGTGGGCGCCAAGGTTCGATCAGCGCGTCCAGGTTGAGGGCGTCGGCAAAGTCGAGGAACTGGTCGCGCAGCCAGCTGATCTGGGTGCCGGCCGGCAGGATCACGGTGAACTGGGCATTGAGCATGCTGCTGCCGGTTTGCGGCGCCAGGTAGGTGTCGCAGGTCATGGCTTCGAGCTCGACACGGTGGTCGAGGAAGAACTGGCACAGCTCGTTGATGATGTCCGGGCGGTAGGCGGCGCTGACGTAGGCCACATAAGGCAGGGCCTGCGGGCGTACTTCCTGGTCGGCGCTGCGCACCACGTCCAGGGTCAGGCCGTGCTTCTTGCCAAGGCCCGGGAGGGTGGACTCGAAGCGGGCCAGGGCATCCCAGCTGCCGCCTACCTGCAATACCAGGGCGCTGGTCTCGCCATGGCGGCTCAGGCGCGAAGTGACGACCGCGCAGCGGTTTTCGAAGGCAGCGCGGCTGAGGACGTTGGCCAGCTCCATCGGGTTGGGGCCCAAGGCACTGATGACAAGGAATTGTTCGCGGACGGTGGGGGTGGACATGCAGCATTCCTAAAGCGATGAGCGGTCGGCACAGGACGGGCGAAAGCCTCCTGTCGGCAGGGCCCGGGGCTCGCATGCGAGGACGTGGACGCTGGCCGGGGAGCAAGGTCGACGGCCCGGCGGGCCGCGCTGCACCGATCAAAGGGTCAAGGGTAGCGAAATAAGGCGCCGAGGGGAATGCTCCGCCCGCCTGCTTCGCTTGTGCAAGGTCGATGCCCCCAGTACCATTACCGCTCTCTTTTTCCGGCAGGAGCAGTTACATGATTGCGGGCAGTATGGTGGCATTGGTCACACCCATGGATGCACAAGGGCGTCTTGATTGGGACAGCCTCGACAAACTTGTAGACTTCCACCTGGAAAATGGCACCCACGCGATCGTCGCTGTCGGCACCACCGGTGAGTCCGCCACGCTGGATGTCGAAGAGCACATCCTGGTCATCAAGCACGTGGTCGAGCGCGTCAAGCGCAGCAAGCGTAATGTGCCGGTCATTGCCGGTACCGGTGCAAACTCCACTGCCGAAGCCGTGCACCTGACCCAGAACGCCAAGAACGCTGGCGCCGACGCCTGCCTGCTGGTGGTGCCGTACTACAACAAGCCGACCCAAGAGGGCTTGTACCAGCACTTCAAGCACATCGCCGAAGCCGTCGACATCCCGCAGATCCTCTACAACGTACCCGGCCGCACCTCCTGCGACATGCAGGCCGAGACCGTGATCCGCCTGTCGAGCGTGCCGAACATCATCGGCATCAAGGAAGCCACCGGCGACCTGGTGCGCGCCAAGGCCATCCTCGATGGCGTCAGCAAAGACTTCATCGTGCTGTCTGGCGATGACCCGACTGCCGTCGAGCTGATCCTGATGGGCGGCAAAGGCAACATCTCCGTTACTGCCAACGTCGCCCCGCGCGAAATGGCCGACCTGTGCGAGGCCGCCCTTGAGGGCAATGCCGAGAAGGCCCGCGCAATCAACGAAACACTCATGCCGCTGCACAAAGACCTGTTCTGCGAAGCCAACCCGATTCCGGTGAAGTTCGCGCTCGTTGAAATGGGCCTGATGCACAAAGGTATTCGCCTGCCGCTGACCTGGCTGAGCGAAGGCTGTCACGAAAAAGTCCGTACTGCCTTGCGCCAGTCCGGCGTACTGGTTTAAGAGGAAGTACACCGCATGAAGCGACTGGCTGGTCTTTCCGCGCTCGCCCTGATCATTTCCAGCACCAGTGGGTGTGGCTGGCTGTGGGGCGAGGATGGCTATTTCCGCGACCGCGGCAGCGATTACCTGCAGGCGCACCCCACCGCGCCAATGCAGCTGCCGCAGGACGCCAGCAACGTCAAGCGCCTTGACCCGCTGCTGCCGATCCCACGTAACGTCGCCGACGACAGCGCCAAGGGCGAGTTCGAAGTGCCGCGCCCGCAACCCCTGACCGGCGGTGCCGAAGTCAGCGACTTCAGCCTGCAGCGCAGCGGCAGCAGCCGTTGGGTGCTGGCCCAGCGTTCGCCGGCCGAAGTCTGGCCTGTGGCGCATCAGTTCTTCGAGGACAACGGCTTCCGCATCGTCGAAGAGCGCCCGCAAACCGGCGAATTCAGCACCAGCTGGCAGCGTTTCGACGAACTGTCGGCCTCGCTCGGCCAGCGCCTGGCGAGCACCGCCAGCAGCGGTGACAGTGAAGTGCGCGTACGTGTGCGCATGGAGCCTGGCGTGCAGCGCAATACCTCCGAGGTGTACATCGTCAGCGTCGAGCGCCCGGCCGGCAGCACCGCCGACACGGCGTTCCCGTCCACCTCCGCGAACACCGGCGCCGATGCGCTGCTGGTCGACGAAATGCTCGCCAGCATGAACCGCAGCGCCGAGAAGGGCGGTTCGGTCTCGCTGCTGGCCGCGCGCGATTTCGATGCGCCGAGCCGCGTCAGCCTGAGCGAAGACGGCAGCGGCAACCCGGTGCTCTTCCTCGGCTCCGACCTGGACCGTGCCTGGTCCGGCGTGGGCCGCGCTCTGGAGCAGGGCGGCGAATGGCGCGTCGAGGACATCAACCGCAGCTTGGGCCTGTACTACATCAACCTGTCGGAAAAACCTGACGACAAGCAGAACGAGCCTGGCTTCTTCAGCCGCATGTTCGGCAGTGCGCCGACCAAGGAAGAGCGTGAAGCCCGTGCCGAGCGTTATCAGGTGCGCCTGAGCAAGGTCGGCGAGAGCGTGCAGGTTACCGTCGAGAAAAACATCAACACCGTGGCCCCGGCCGATGTCGCTCGCCGCGTGCTGAGTGCCATTCAGGACCACCTGGGTTAAGTGCGCTTCGCGGTACTTGGAAGCGGCAGCCAGGGAAATGGCACGCTGATCGCCAGTGGTGACACGTACATCCTGGTCGATTGCGGGTTCTCCCTGCGTGAAACCGAGCGGCGCCTGGCGCTGCTCGGGGTGTCGGCGGCGCAACTGAGCGCGGTGCTGGTCACCCACGAACATGCCGACCACGTGCATGGGGTGGGCTTGCTGTCGCGGCGCTACAATGTACCGGTCTACCTCAGCCAAGGGACCTTGCGCGGCCTGCGCAAGCCGGTGGAGGTGGCCGGTTTTCTCGCCTGTGGCGACAGCCTGCGCATCGGTAGCCTGCAAGTGAGCGCGGCGCGGGTCGAGCACGATGCCTACGAGCCGCTGCAGTACGTCATCAGTGACGGCCGCCGGCGCTTTGGCATGCTCACCGACCTGGGCTCGTACGACGCGCTGCTGCTGGAACGCTACCAGGGCCTGGACGCACTGCTGATCGAGGCCAACCATTGCCGCGACCTGCTGGCGCGCGGGCACTACCCACGCTTTCTCAAGCAGCGGGTTGGTGGCATGCAAGGCCATTTGAACAACCACCAGGCTGCAACCCTGGTGAACGAGTTGGGCTGGAGCAACCTGCAGCACCTGGTGCTGGCCCACCTCAGTAGCAAGAACAACCTGCCACATCTGGCCCGCCAGTGCTTCGTCGACACCCTTGGGTGCGACCCGGACTGGCTCCAGGTGGCGAATCAGGAACACGGGCTCGACTGGCGCGAAATCGCCTAGCCCAACCACTCAAGCAAGCGGAGCCCAATCATGGAAAAACGCGAAGAACTCTACCGCGGCAAGGCCAAATCGGTTTACAAGACCGACGACGCCGACCGCTTGATCCTGCTGTTCCGTAACGACACCTCGGCGTTCGACGGCAAGCGCATCGAACAACTCGACCGCAAAGGCATGGTGAACAACAAGTTCAACGCCTTCATCATGCAGAAACTCGAAGAAGCCGGCGTGCCGACCCAATTCGACAAGCTGCTGGGCGACAACGAGTGCCTGGTCAAGAAGCTGGACATGATCCCGGTCGAGTGCGTGGTGCGTAACTATGCCGCCGGCAGCCTGGTCAAGCGCCTGGGCGTGGAAGAGGGCATCAAGCTCGAGCCGTCCACCTTCGAGCTGTTCCTGAAGAACGACGAGAAGGGCGACCCGTTCATCAACGAATCGCACGTTGTCGCCTTCGGCTGGGGTACCGCCGAGCAGCTGGCAGAGATGAAGAAGCTGTCGCTGAAGGTCAACGAAGTGCTGAACAAGCTGTTTGATGACGCCGGCCTGCTGCTGGTCGACTTCAAGCTGGAGTTCGGCGTGTTCCACGGCCAGATCGTCCTCGGCGACGAGTTCAGCCCGGACGGCTGCCGCCTGTGGGACAAGGAAACCCGCAAGAAGATGGACAAGGACCGCTTCCGTCAGGGCCTGGGCGACGTGATCGAAGCCTACGAAGAAGTTGCCAAGCGCCTGGGCGTGCCGCTGTAAGCGGCCTGTTCACGCAAGCGCCTGATACCACGCGTTTTTTTTGAAAATAAAGGTTTGCGTTTTCAGAATTCGCTGGTATGATGCGCGGCATTGGAGAGATGCCGGAGTGGTCGAACGGGACGGATTCGAAATCCGTTGTACTGGCAACAGTACCTAGGGTTCAAATCCCTATCTCTCCGCCATACAAGATGAAGCCCCTGGGAGCGAAAGCTTTCAGGGGCTTTTTCGTTTTCGGCACCGATGAAGCCGTGTGACGCATCCGCTCCGATGCAGGCCACCGCCAGTGGCGGGGCCTGTGGGCCGGCTCAGAATGCCAGGCCAACCTTCACTCCAAACTCGTCCCGCTTGAGTTTGGTGTTGTCAGCAACCGGTGAATCCTCGTCGAGCTTGTACTCGGTGCGTGTGTAGTACACACCCGCCTGGATCGGCATGCCGCCCTGCTGGTTCATCAGCAGCGTCACCTCCGCATAGGGGTTGGTGCGGTCCTTCATATCAACGCTGTCGCTGCCGAAGTCATCGACTTTCAGGCGTGCACGACCATCGATGGTATGACGGGCACCGACTTCCACTCGCAGGGTGGACGCATCAAACTGGTGGTTGTAGCCCAGCGCTGCCTTGGCGAACGGCGACTTGTAAGTGAGCTTGGTGTCCAGATCATTGATCTCGGGCTCGAAGCGGGTCCAGCTGTAGCCACCGCCGACGATGACGTCGACGAAGTTGCGCGCATCCAGCGCGGCGCGCCAGCCGAGGTCGAGATCGGCCTGGGCCTCCTTGAGCTTGTTGTCGTTCTTCTTGCCGTATTTGGCTTCAGCACCCATCTGGTAAACGAAGCCGGATTCAGCGGTCATCTTGTTGCCGAAGTTCGCAAACACGCCGCCTTGGCCCAGATGCTCCTTGTCGGAGTCGCTTCCGCCTTCGAACTTGAACGTGTCGTAGGAGCCCAGCAGGCCGAAGGTGAAGAGGGGGTCCGTGCTTGGGGCAGCCAGTGCGGCCAGAGGAGTGCTGAGCAGCGCCAGGGCGCAGGTATGACGCAGCATTTTTGCAGTGAACATTCGCGAAATGTCTCCATGACATGTGAAAAAAGAGTCAACGGCGATTTCGAGACGACTTATTTCGCGAAAGTTCAGAAAAATGAGGATTTAGCGCATCGCCGCCAGCTTGATCCCGAACCCCACCAGGCAAGCCCCCGCCAACCGCTCGAACAGATTGGCAATCCGAGGATTGGCGCGCATGCGCTCGGCCAACTGATGCGTCAGCACCACCGCAATCAACCCATAAATAAATGTCACCACCGCTACGGTCGCGGCCAGGAAGCCGAAGGTCACCAGCCCCTGGTGCTTCACCGGGTCGACGAACAGCGGGAAAAACGCCATGTAGAACATGATCGCCTTGGGGTTGAGCAGGGTGATCATCATGGTCTGGCGCAGGTACTGGCCATGGTCCATGCGGCTGGCGCGCGGGGCGCAGCCGGGTTTGCTCAGCAGCATCCGCAGGCCCAGGTAGGCCAGGTACGCGGCGCCCGCCCACTGCACTACGTGAAAGGCGGCGGGGTAGGCGGCCAGCAGGGTTGCAACACCGGCCACGGCCAGCCACAGCAGCACCTGGTCGCCCAGGATCACCCCGCAGGTCGCCGCCATGCCGGCCTTGATGCCGCCCTTTCCGGTGGCGGTGATCAGGGCGAAATTGCCGGGGCCGGGGATGGCCAGGACGATGATGAAGGCGATGACGAATGCGCCGTAGTCGGTGACGCCGAGCATGGGGGAACTCCTGTAAAGGCAGTGCGAAGGCAGGACCGTAGACTATCGCGCTTTCACTTCACCGTCAGGTCAGAAGATCAAACCCATCAGGGCCGCAGAGCGGCCCTGATGGCAACTTCAGCGGCTCATTCCTTGATTTCGCGGGTGAGCCTGGAAGACCAAGGGCACCAGTGCCCGCCAGGCAGGAAGGCCCCGCCAGCTTCGTCCAGGTGGTCTTCAACGTATTGCGTGGTTGCATCGCAGACTTCGATGGCCATTTCGAAGAAGTTGATGGTGTCCGGGTCCAGGTAGAAGCTCCAGCGTGGGTTGTAGGGTTGCTGCCGCTTGATCAAGCGGCCATGGACGTGGATCTTGTTTTGTTCCTCGCCAGAGAGGATTTTGCGCGCCTCGGCAATGCGCCCTTCATTGGTCAACCTGAAGATGAACTCCGGTGCATTATCGTCGGTGGTCAGTGCGAAAAAGGCTTCCATGCAACGTCTCCTGAGTACGGGGGGCCGAAATGGCGTGTTGCGCACTCAGGTATAGAGGTGGGGGCGCAGATGGCAACACCCCACGTTGAGAGGTTCACGTTTTCAGCAGCCCGGTATCCCGCCTTTGTGAGGGACTTCACGACCACGACGCATTTTGTCGATTTACCCCTACAGCTTGGATCCAATGCCCCGGTTCTGTATCATCCCGCGGCCATCAGAATGATGGCTGATGATTCATTTAAAGGACTGAGTAATGAAAAAGCTGTTCAAGGCCACCGTAGCCGTTGCTGTCGTTTCGGGCGTTGCCCTGCTGTCCGGTTGCACTGGCCAAGTCTACAACCAGCAGAAAAACTGCTCGTACGACTACCTGTTCCACCCTTCGGTTTCCATCTCCAAGGTCATCGGTGGCTGCGGCCCGATCGACAAGCTGCCTCAGCCGCAGTGATCTTGGTGGCTCCCTGATCGCGTCGCTTGCGACCTGATCCAAGGCCCCCAGCCATGCAGATGGCTGGGGGTTTTTGTTTCTCAAGCGTGACAACCTGCCGCTGGGACAACCTGCCGCCTTGCCTCGGCCCACGCAATTTGTTTGTGCTGGCATTTCATATACAATCAGCGAAACGATTCAGCCCTGTCGAGTCAATTCGACAAAAGCCTGGGTCGTTTTCTGGTTCTTTAAGCCGCTGAACAATGATCACAACAAGCCTGCGCGGAAGAACACGAAGCACCTGGGCCAGCCACAGGCCCTACCTCCGTTCTACTGACTGGAATTGATCAATGTTCAAGAAAGCTGGCAAGACCTTGCTGGGTCTGGCTGTCGCTGCGAGCTTCATGCAAGCGCACGCCGCAGAAACCAAGAAAGTCGATGTGCTGCTGGTCGGCGGCGGCATCATGAGCTCCACCCTGGCCGTGTGGCTGCACGAGCTGGAGCCAAGCTGGTCGATGGAGATGGTCGAGCGCCTGGACGGCGTCGCCGAAGAAAGCTCCAACGGCTGGAACAACGCCGGTACTGGCCACTCTGCGCTGGCCGAGCTGAACTACACCCCCGAAGACAAAGACGGCAACGTCAACATTTCCAAGGCCATCGAAATCAACGAAGCCTTCCAGATCTCCCGCCAGTTCTGGTCGTGGCAGGTCCGTCAGGGCGTGCTGAAGAACCCGCATTCGTTCATCAACACCACCCCGCACATGAGCTTTGTCTGGGGCGATGACAACATCAAGTTTTTGAAGAAGCGTTACGACGCGCTGCAGGCCAGCCCGCTGTTCCGCCCGATGCAGTACTCCGAGGACCACGCGCAGATCGCCAAGTGGGTCCCGCTGATGATGGAAGGCCGCGACCCGAACCAGAAGCTGGCGGTGACCTGGACCCCAATCGGCACCGACGTCAACTTCGGCGAGATCACCCGCCAGTTCGTTGGCCACCTGAAGACCCAGGACAAGTTCACCCTGCAACTGTCCAGCGAAGTCCAGGACATCACCCGCAACAAGGACGGCTCCTGGCACGTCGAGTACAAGAACCTGAAGGACGGTACCGAATCGGCCACCGACGCCAAGTTCCTGTTCATCGGTGCCGGCGGCGGCGCGCTGAAGCTGCTGCAGAAGTCGGGCATTCCTGAAGCCAAGGAATACGCAGGCTTCCCGGTGGGCGGCTCGTTCCTGGTAACCGAGAACCCGACCATCGCCATGCAGCACATGGCCAAGGCCTACGGCATCGCCTCGACCGGCGCGCCACCCATGTCGGTACCGCACCTGGACACCCGCGTGCTGGATGGCAAGCGCGTGATCCTGTTCGGGCCATTCGCCACCTTCTCGACCAAGTTCCTGAAGAACGGTTCGTACCTGGACCTGCTCAGCAGCACCACCCTGCATAACGTATGGCCGATGACCAAGGTCGGTATTGAGCAGTACCCGCTGGTCGAGTACCTCGCTGGCCAGCTGATGCTGTCGGACGACGACCGCTTCGAAGCGCTGCGCACCTACTTCCCGGACGCCAAGAAGGAAGACTGGAAACTGTGGCAGGCCGGCCAGCGCGTGCAGATCATCAAGCGTGATGCAGACAAGGGCGGCGTGCTCAAGCTGGGCACTGAAGTCGTCGCTTCGCAAGACCGCACCATCGCTGGCCTGCTGGGCGCATCGCCAGGTGCCTCGACCGCAGCGCCGATCATGCTGAACGTGCTGGAAACCGTCTTCAAAGAGAAAGTTGCCACCCCTGAATGGCAAGCCAAGATCAAAGAGATCGTGCCTAGCTACGGTACCAAGCTGAACGATTCGGCTGCTGCCACCCAGAAAGAGTGGAACTACACCGCTGAAGTCCTGCAACTGGAGAAGCCGCCGGTGATCGACCAGAGCGTCGGTACCACCACGGGCGTGAGCCAGCCGGTTGAAAGCAAGCCTGAGAACGACATGGCGCTGTAAGCGACCTTGTTGTGATCGAAAGCCACGGGGGTGACCTCGTGGTTTTTTTTTGCCTGTGCCGGCCGCTTCGCGGGTGAACCCGCACACACAGTATTGTGGCGAATTTGAAGGGAGCGCTGGGCCTGTGGGACGGCCTTACCCGCGCAAGGGCCGGCGCTGAATCAATGCTGACGCAGGATGCAGGCCAGCAACCCGGGGAACCGTTCGTCGAGCATTTCGCTGCGCAGTGAATTCATGTGGGTGGTGCCGACATTGCGTGTATGCACCAGCCCTGCATCGCGCAACACGCGAAAATGATGGGACATGCTCGATTTAGGCCGGCCGCCGTCAAGCTCGCCACAGCTGGCTTCGTGGACGCCCGCCAGGTGGCGCACGATTTCCATGCGCACGGGGTCGCTCAAGGCGTACAGCAGGCGCTCGAGGATCAGGTCTTCAGGGTTGGGGTGTTTGTAGGCTCGCATGGTTGCCATGATAACGGGGGTTTCATTAATTGCCATAGTTCGATTATGATCGAACTATAGTATTCAGATGAACCCGGAGTTTTCCCATGTCCGCACTGTTCGAACCCTACACCCTCAAAGACGTCACCCTGCGCAACCGCATCGCCATCCCGCCGATGTGCCAATACATGGCCGAGGACGGCGTAATCAACGATTGGCACCAGGTGCATTACGCCGGCCTGGCCCGTGGCGGTGCCGGCCTGCTGGTGGTCGAGGCCACTGCGGTGGCGCCGGAAGGGCGCATCACCCCCGGCTGTGCCGGTATCTGGAGCGACGCCCACGCCCAGGCCTTCGTGCCGGTGGTGCAGGCGATCAAGGCCGCAGGCTCGGTACCGGGCATCCAGATCGCCCACGCCGGGCGCAAGGCCAGCGCCAACCGCCCGTGGGAAGGTGACGACCATATCGCCGCCGACGACGCGCGCGGCTGGGACACCATCGCCCCGTCGGCCATTGCCTTCGGCGCCCACCTGCCGAAACAACCGCGTGAAATGACCCTGGGCGACATCGCCCGGGTCAAGCAGGACTTCGTCGATGCCGCACGCCGTGCGCGGGATGCCGGGTTTGAGTGGATCGAGCTGCACTTCGCCCATGGCTACCTGGGCCAGAGCTTCTTCTCCGAACACACCAACCAGCGCACCGACGCCTACGGTGGCAGCTTCGAAAACCGTAGCCGCTTCCTGCTGGAAACCCTGGCAGCGGTGCGTGAAGTCTGGCCGGAAAACCTGCCGCTGACGGCGCGCTTTGGTGTGTTGGAATATGACGGTCGCGACGAGCAGACCCTGGATGAGTCCATTGAGCTGGCGCGCCTGTTCAAAGCCGGTGGTTTGGACCTGCTGAGTGTCAGCGTCGGCTTCACCATCCCGCAAACCAATATTCCATGGGGCCCGGCGTTCATGGGGCCGATTGCCGAGCGCGTGCGCCGCGAGGCCGGAATTCCGGTGACCTCGGCATGGGGGTTTGGTACGCCGCAGCTGGCGGAAGGGGCGTTGAAGGCCCATCAGCTCGACCTGGTGTCGGTGGGGCGTGCGCATTTGGCCGACCCGCACTGGGCGTATTTCGCGGCCAAGGAGCTGGGCGTGGAGAAAGCCTCCTGGACCTTGCCAGCGCCTTACGCTCATTGGCTTGAGCGTTATCGCTGATGCTGGAAGGGGCCGCACAGCGGCCCCGTCTCAAAACCTGTCTAAGCGATAAGCCTTCAATTCGGCATGAAGCTCCCGGTCAGCCAGCCTACCCACCCATTGCGCCGTCACCGCCGCCTGGGTCAGCCCCAAGTGCTGATGCCCGAACGCAAGCAGTACCCGCCCATCGCACACCCGGTCGATCACTGGCAATGAATCCGGCAGCGAAGGCCTGAAGCCCATCCACGGCGTCGCCCCTTCGGCACTCAAGTCTCGCTGGAACAAGCCCTGGCTCAACCGGTGCAGCTGCCACGCTCGCTGCATGCTCGGTGGTGCATCGAGCCCGGCGAATTCCACCGTACCGGCCAGGCGCAAGCCGTCGGCCATCGGCGTCATGATGAACTTGCGCTCCAGCGAGGTGACGGCGAACGGCAAGCGTTGTTGCTCGCCAGGCAGCATCAGGTGATAGCCACGCTCGGTGTCCAGCGGTACGCGTTTGCCGGTCAGCGCTGTGGTCAGTGGCCGGGAGTGCGCGCCACCACTGATCAGCACCTGGCGCGCATGGAACGTACCTTGATCGCTGACGAGCTGCACCCCATTGCCATTTAATTGCCCGCCATCGACCTGCGCCTGGACGAAGCGCACGCCATTGGCCTTGGCCGCTTCGAACAGTGCGCAGACCACTTGGTAGGGGTCGATGAAATGCCCTGTGCGGGGGAAGAACAAGCCGCCCTGGATCGAGGTACTCAGCTGCGGCGCCGCAGCACGCACGGTGTCGGCCGACCAGAAGTCCACCTGCACGTTCTGCTGCTGCATGCGTGCACGCAGGGTGTCCAGCGCTGCACGCGACTCGGCGCGTTCAAACACCAGCAACGAGCCATCTTCCTTGAACAGGTCGCTGCGCCCGAGTGAACCGAGCAGGCGTTGCCAGGCGCCGAGGCTGCCTTCGTTCAGCGCCCGAATGCCGGCCACACTGCGCTGGAACGGCGCCGGGCGCAGGTTGAGCAGCAGCCGGGTGAACCAGGGCAGCGCCTTGGGCAAGTATTTCCAGTCCAGGCGTAGCGGGCCCATCGGGTCCAGCAGCATGCGCGGCAGCCGTTTGAGGATCGACAGGTCGGCAATCGGGAATACCTGCTCGGTGGCCAGGTGCCCGGCGTTGCCGTAGGAGGCTCCGTGGCCCGGTGGCTGGCGGTCGATCAGCAGCACACGGCGGCCTTGGCGGGCCAGTTGCAAGGCGCAGGCGACGCCGACAATGCCGGCGCCGACCACGGCGATATCGGTCTCAGGGGAGGCATCGAGCATGATTCAGCGTTCCCGTTTGCCGTCGAGCAAGCGCCGCAGCTGCAGCGGGTTGCCGTGTTTCAACGCCTGCGGCAGCAAGACGTCGGGGAAGTCCTGGTAGCACACCGGGCGCAGGAAACGCAGGATCGCCGCCGTGCCCACCGAGGTGCTGCGGGCGTCGGAAGTGGCCGGGAACGGCCCGCCGTGGACCATCGCGTCACACACTTCCACCCCGGTCGGCCAGCCGTTGACCAGGATGCGCCCGGCCTTGCGTTCGAGCGTCGGCAGCAGGCTGCGGGCGCTGTCGAGGTCGCCATCGTCCAGGTGCAGCGTGGCAGTCAGTTGGCCTTCCAGGTGCTCGGCGACCCGGCGGACCTGCTCATCGCTGTCGCAGGCGACCACCAGCGAGGCGGCGCCGAACACTTCGGCCTGCAACGTGGCATCGGCAAGGAACGCACTGGCCTGGGTGACGAACAGCTGCGCCTGGCACTGGTTCGGGCCTTGTGGAGGTTGGCCACTGGCCGCGGCCTGGGCATTGGCGTTCTCGGCCAGCGCACCGACCCCGGCTTCATAGGCACTGAAGATGCCGGGGGTGAGCATGGTCTGCGCCGCTGCTTGGCGCACATGCTCGCTGGCGGCCTTCACGAAGCGTTGCAGCGCAGTGCTTTGGCGGGCGATCACCAGGCCGGGGTTGGTGCAGAGCTGGCCGGCGCCCTGGGTCAGCGAGGCGACGAAGCCTTGCGCCAGTGCTTCGCCACGGGCCTGCAACGCCGCATCGAACAAGAAGACCGGGTTGATCGAACTCATTTCGGCATACACCGGTATCGGCTCCGGGCGTGCCTGGGCCGCCTGACACAGGGCGATGCCGCCGCTGCGTGATCCGGTAAAGCCGACCGCCTTGATACGCGGGTCGCTGACCAGGGCAATGCCAACGTCGTGGCCGGCGCCATACAGCAGCGAGAACACGCCCTCCGGCAGGCCGCACAGCTGCACGGCGCGAGCGACGGCCTGGCCGATCAGTTCACCGGTGCCTGGGTGCGCACTGTGCGCCTTGACCACCACCGGGCAGCCGGCCGCCAGGGCCGAGGCGGTGTCGCCACCGGCCACCGAGAAAGCCAGGGGGAAGTTGCTGGCGCCAAACACCGCCACCGGGCCCAGGGCCACCTGGCGCTGACGCAGGTCGGCGCGTGGCAATGGCTGCCGCTCGGGCAGCGCGTTGTCGACCCGCACATCCAGCCATTCGCCGTTGCGTACCACGCGGGCGAAGGTACGCAGCTGGCCGCAGGTGCGGCCACGCTCGCCCTGGATGCGTGCCTTGGGCAGGCCGCTTTCGGCGACGGCGCGGTCGATCAGGGCATCGCCCAGCGCTTCGATCTGCTCGGCGATGGTGTCGAGAAAGGTGGCGCGTTGCTCCAGCGAGGTTTCGCGGTAACGGTCGAACGCTGCCCAGGCCAGTGCGCAGGCCTGGGCCACCTGTTCGCCGGTGCCTCCGGCGTAGGCGGGTTCGAGCGCCTGGTTGCTGGCCGGGTCGATGGCGCGGATTGCTTCGCGGCTGCCGGGTACGGCGGTTTGGCCGATCAGCAGGTTGCCTGTCAGGGTCATGGAGCCTCCTTCGGAATCTGGTTCACATACTCAAGGGCACCCCATCCCCCGTGGGAGTGAGGTGCCCTTGGCTCGGTATCAGGCCAGGTTCTGCTCGGCCGACCAGCTGGCGTACCAGGTGCGGAACAGCGCGTACTGCTGATCGGCGTAGTTGCGCTGGGCATCGGTGAGCGCGTCGGTTTCGTTGAAGTGCAGGGCGTATTCACGGTCACCGTTGAGCACCATCAGGTGCTTGTAATACAGCACCAGGTCGCAGCCTTCATCGAACGACGACAGCACCGCCAGCGCCGACTCCAGCTCACGCGCCAGGCGTCGGGCCCGGGCGTCGCCCTTGGCGGCCTGCTTGCTCAGGCTTACCAGTTGCAGCACTTCACGCGGCAGGGCGTTGCCGATGCCGGTGATGGCGCCGGTGGCATTGCAGTTGACGAAGCCGTGCACTACCTGGGTGTCGACGCCGACCATCAGGGTCACGTCGTCGTCCTTGGAGGTGATGTGCTCGGCGGCGTAGCGCAGGTCGGCGCCGCCGCCGAATTCCTTGAAGCCGATCAGGTTCGGGTATTCGCGGCGCAGCGCGAAGAACAGGTCGGCGCGGGTGGCGAAGCCGTAGTACGGGCTGTTGTAGATCACCGCCGGCAGCTTTGGCGCGGCCTGCAGAATGGCCGCGAAGTGGTGCTTCTGGGCGATCAGCGAAGCGCCGCGCGACAGCACGCGGGGGATGACCATCAGGCCGGCGGCACCGACCTTGGCCGCGTGGGCTGCGTGGGCCACGGCTTCACGGGTGTTCACCGCGCCGGTGCCGACGATGGTCGGGATGCCGGCGGCCACCAGGCGCGCCACGCCTTCCTGGCGCTCGGCCTCGGTCAGCAACGGCCAGTCACCCATCGAGCCGCAGTACACCACCGCGCTCATGCCGGCTTCGATCAGTTCGCGGCCCTTGCGCACCAGGGCGTCGAAGTCTGGCTTGCGCTCGGCGGTGCACGGGGTCATCAGGGCGGGCATGCAACCGGTGAAGATGTTGTCGGTCATTGTTGTCACTCCTTGCAATGTTCAGTCGAAAAAAAGGCGGGGTCAGATGCCCCAGGCGAAAGGGTCTTGTTCGTCGATCAAGAGGGTGCTGTCGGCGGTCATGTAGGCGCGGCCGGTGATGAACGGGCGAATGCGCTCGCCGTCACGCGTGTAACGGCCATGGAACTGGCTGCCGGTGATGCTCGCCTGCACCCAGGTCTGGCCCTCGGCAAGCTTGCCGTCGGCGGCCAGGCAGGCCAGCTTGGCGCTGGTGCCGGTGCCGCAGGGCGAGCGGTCGTAGGCCTTGCCGGGGCACATGACGAAATTGCGGCTGTCGGCGTCGGCGTCGGCGGCAAACAGCTCGACGTGGTCGATGGGGGCGCCGTGTTCGCCGGTGATGCCTTGGGCTTCGAGGGCCTTGAGCATCGCCCAGGTGTACTCGGTGAGGGCCTCGCGGTTGTCCAGCTCGATGCGCTGGCCATGCTCGGCAACCAGGAAGAACCAGTTGCCGCCCCAGGCGATGTCGCCGTGCACCACGCCATGGCCTGGCACCTCGACCGGCACCTGCTGGCGGTAACGCCAGGACGGCACATTGCCGACGGTGACCGCGCCATCTTCATGCAGGGTGGCGCTGACCTGGCCGACCGGGGTGTCGATCTGGTGCACGCCCGGCGCGATCAGGCCCAGGTGCTGCAGCGAAGCGATCAGGCCGATGGTGCCGTGGCCGCACATGTTCAGGTAGCCGGCATTGTTGAAGAAGATCACCCCGCAGGTGGCGCCTGGCGACACCGGCGGGCAGTACAGCGCGCCGACCAGCACATCGTTGCCGCGGGGCTCCAGCAGGCAGGCACGGCGCCAGGGGTCGTGCAGCTCGCGCAGTTCGTCCCGTTGTTCGGCCATGCTGCGGCCGTGCAGTTGCGGAAAGCCTTTCATCACCAGGCGGGTCGGTTCGCCGCCGGTATGCGAGTCGATGACGTGAACGTGTTTCATGGGCATGTCCATTGGCTAAGGGTCAGGAGGCGACGGCGGCAGGGCGCTGGCCGCTGAAGGTGGCGTCGGCGGCTTCGCTTTCGTCCTCGCCCTCCAGGCGCACCAAGTGGGCGGGCACACCGGTGGCGGCGCCCCAGTAGTAGATGCCCAGGGCGCAGGCTGCGACGACCACGGTGTCGAACGGGTGGCCGATGACGCCCAGGCCACCGAAGCTGCCGAGCCAGGAAAGCAGGATGGTCACGGCGTAGAAGCCGATCAGCCAGGCCGACGAGCGCACCTGCTGGGCCAGTGACAGGTGTTCGGTCGGCACGAACCGGCGGCACAGCAGGTACAGCACGAACATCACGATCTGCAAGGCCAGCAGCCACGACACGGTGTTCCAGCCGGACCAGTAGACGATCAGCGCGGCGATGATGAACGACAGCGGGCCGAGCACACCCATGCCCTTGACCCGGAACGGGCGTGGCATGCCCGGCGCATTGCGGCGCAGGGCGGCGACGGTGACCGGGGCCACGGCGTAGCTCAGTACCAGGGCAGCCGATACCACGTTGATCAGCGCTTCCCAGGAAGGGAACGGCAAGGTCCAGAACACTGACAGGCCAAAGGTCAGCCACAGCGCCGGGCGCGGGATGCCGGACTGTTCATCGATGCGGGTGAAGTACTTGAAGAAGGTGCCGGTCTGCGCCCAGCCGTAGATCACACGCGGGGTGGCGTTCATGTAGATGTTGCCGCAACCGCTGGGCGAGATCACCGCATCGGCGACCACCAGGTAGGCCAGCCAGCCCACGCCCAATGCCAGGGCGATGTCACGGTAGGGCAGGGCCAGTTCCTTGGTCACCGCCGCCCAGCCATTGCTGAGCATTTCGGTCGGCACGCTGCCGAGGAAGGCCAGTTGCAGCAGGGCATAGATGGCGGTGGACAGCAGCACCGAGAGGATCAGCGCGATGGGGATGGTGCGCTGCGGATTCTTCACTTCACTGGCCACCGAGATGATCGGCGTCAGGCCCAGGTAGGCAAAGATGATGCCGCCGGCCGACACCGCCATTTCCACGCCGGACATGCCGAAGGGGGCGAAGCCGTGGACCTCGAAGTTCTCGGGTTTGAAGAAGGTGAACAGCACACCGATCACCAGCAACGGCACGATGAACTTGAACACGCTGACCAGGTTGTTGGCCTTGGCGAAGGTCTTCACGCTGCGGTAGTTGAGCACGAAAAACAGCCCCAGCAGGGCAAACTGCACCACCCAGCCGAGCACGGTCGGGTCGCTGGAGCCCGCCTTGGTCAGCCCGGGAAACCACGCGGCGGCGTATTGGCGCGAGGCGACCACTTCGATGGCGATCAAGCTGGAAAAGGCGATCAAGGTGATGAAACCCATCAGGTAGCCCAGCAATGGGCCGTGCGAATACACCGGGTAGCGCACCACGCCGCCGGCGCGGGGTAGCGCGGCGCCGAGTTCGCAGTAGACGATGCCCAGCAGCAGCACGGCAAAGCCGCCGAGGAACCAGGACAGAATGCCGGCCGGGCCGGCGATGGCCGAGACGTGGCTGGCGGCGAACAGCCAACCGGAGCCGAAGATGGCGCCGAGGCCGATGAAGGTGAGGTCGAGCAATGACAGCTGTTTCTTGAATTTGCCTGACATGGGTGCGCCTTTTTGTAGGTTTTGGATAGGCAGGTCTGATGTCACGTGATGCGGCTTTTCGGGCCGCGCTCTTGTAGGGATCGGGCGGCTTGCGTGGGGCATAGAGTGGACCGATCGGGGGCGACGGTTCTTGATGGTTTTCTGCAAGGGGGATGACGAAATCGGCACAGTTGTGCAAAAGGCTGGCGGAGGGTCGGGGCAGGTGGATAGGCTGAAGGCCACAGCGGGTGTGCACGCTAGAGGTGTATTGAATTTGCCCGCGAAGGGGCCAGTAGCCTCGCCATGGAGAATCGAGATGACACAAGACCCGCTGGGAACGCTGTTCCAGGCCCTGGACCAGCACCGCCCCGCAAGCCTTGAGGCGCTGTTGGCTGGTGTCTCCCTGCTGCTGCCCATCCTCGACGCCATCCCCAACGCCGCAATCTTCATCAAGGACCCTGACGCCCGCTACGTGTTGGCCAACACCACCCTGGTCCAGCGCTGCGGCCTCAAGCGCCTGCAACCCTTGCTGGGCAAGACCAGCGCCGAAGTCTTTCCGGCGCAACTGGGCCCCGGTTACACCGAGCAGGACCGCCGCGTGCTCAAGGATGGCCTGGTACTGGAAGACCAGTTGGAACTGCACCTGTACGGCAGCCGCGAACCGGGCTGGTGCCTGACGCACAAGCGCCCGCTGTACGACCCGGCAGGCCGGATCATCGGCCTGGTGGGCATTTCGGTCGACCTGCAGTCAGCCGCCGACACCCACCCCGCGTACCAGCGCCTGGCCGCGGTGGACGAGCACATTCGCCGGCATTTTCACCAGCCGATCAGCATGGGCGAGTTGACCCGCATCGCCGGGATTTCCGTGGCGCAACTGGAGCGCTACTGCAAGCGGGTGTTCCACCTCACGCCCCGGCAGATGATCCACAAGGCGCGCCTGGAGCATGCCCACCGCTTGCTGCATAGCGATGTGCCGATCACCGAGGTGGCGATGCAGTGCGGCTACACCGACCACAGCGCCTTCAGCCGCCAGTTCAAGCAGCTGACCGGCTTTACGCCCAGGCAGTACCGTCAGGCGACGGCGAATCAGCTGGGCTGAAACAGCGACTTCGCCTCGTCGAAACACTGCTCGGCGATCGCCGAACGCGGCTCGCTGCGGCGCAGCAGCAGGCCGACCGGGCTGTGGATGCTGGCGTCGGCGATAGGGATGATGCGCATATGGTCGCTCAAGTCTTCCAGCCCGCAACCGAGCGGCATGATCGCGCAGCACACGCCGGTGTTGATCGCCTGCACCAGCTGGAAGCTGGAGTCGCTTTCCAGCACGGCGTTCGGCTCCAGGCTGCGGCTGCGCAAGCTCAGGTCCAGCGATTGTCGGTAATGCATGCCTTTGCTCAACAGGCCCAGCGGAATCTCGCCGAGTTCCTCCCAGCGCAGGGTATCGGCCTCGAACTGGAAATGCCGGGTGTCGTGCAGCAGGCCCATGGTGGTGGTGCCCAGTTCGATCACTTCGAAGAAATTGGCATTGACCTGGTCGAGGTAGCAGATGCCCAGGTCGAGCTGGTTGCGGCTCAGGCCATCCATGATCTGCTCGGTGCTGTGCGAGCTGAGCTGGAACTGCAGCTCGGGGTATTTTTCGCGCAGCGGCAGCAGCAGCTGCATAGGGTTGAAACTGGCCAGCGGCACCGTGCCCAGGCGCAGGCTGCCGACCACCTGGCCACGGCAGCTGGCAGCCTCGGCCTGCAGGCCATCGTGGGCGGCGAGCAGGGTGCGGGCCCAGGCCAGGATACGCTCGCCGGCTTCGGTGAAGCCCTCGAAGCGCTGGCCGCGCTTGACCAGCATCAAGTCCAGCTCGTCTTCCAGGTTGCGCAGGCGCATGGACAGCGTTGGCTGGGTGATATGGCACAACGCCGCGGCCTGGCCGAAGTGGCGGGTCTGGTCGAGGGCAATGAGGAACTTGAGCTGCTTGATGTCCATGGGAGTGCCTGGCGTCTGGTTATGCCGACCTTAACCAAGTCAGCGATAGATGTCATTGATCGGGCAGTACGCCATATCGATTGGACGCTGCCGAGTCGTGCCCTTAGCGTGGCGCTACTGCCACTCAAGGAGCCACACCGTGCGCGTCAAATCCGACGCGGTCTTCGTACCGCTCAACATCGCCGTCCTGACGGTCAGCGATACCCGCACCTACGACAACGATACCTCCGGTGAGCTGCTGGCCAGCCGCTCGGTGCAGATCGGCCACCGCCTGGTGGCGCGCGCGCTGCTCAAGGATGACCTGTACAAGATCCGCGCCCAGGTTGCGACCTGGATTGCCGATGACCAGGTGCAGGTGGTGCTGATCACCGGCGGCACCGGCTTTACCGGGCGCGACAGCACGCCGGAAGCCGTGGAGTGCCTGTTCGACCGGCGCATCGACGGCTTCGGCGAACTGTTCCGCGCGCTGTCGATCCTCGATATCGGTACCTCGACCGTGCAAAGCCGGGCGCTGGCCGGCATGGCCAATGGCACTCTGGTGTGCTGCCTGCCGGGTTCGACCGGTGCCTGTCGCACGGCGTGGGAAGGCATCCTGGTGGAGCAGCTGGATGCGCGGCACCAGCCGTGTAACTTTGTCAAACACCTGAAGCCGATCGAGGCCTGCGACAGCCGCGGCTGATCAGTGCCGGCCTCTTCGCGGGCTTGCCCGCGAAGAGGCCGGCACTGGCACCATCAATGTTCAACTCAATACATGCTCCACCGGCAGCAATGCCGGTGGCAGCGGCTGCACCCCCAATGCACTCAGCACATCGCGCTCGACCGTGCGCACCAGGGCATCGGTTGGCAGGTCGTTCTCGTCCCGCCCGAACGGGTCCTCCAGCTCATTGCCGATCGCATCCAGCCCGAAGAACGTGTAACTCACGAGGGTGGTGAACAGCGGTGCCAGCCAGCCCAGCGGCTCGGCCAAGGCGAACGGCAACAGCAGGCAGAAGATGTAGATGGTGCGGTGCAGCAGCAGGGTATAGGGGAATGGCAACGGCGTGCCCTTGATGCGCTCGCAGGTGGCCTGCACTTCCGTCAGCCCGACCAGGCGTTGCTCCAGCAGGCTGTAGCGCCAGTCGCTGATCTGCTGCTGCTCGGCCAGGCGCGAACACTGCCCACCCACTTCACGCAAGATACCGTCACAGACATTGTGCGGGCTGATCGCCGCAGGGTTGGCCAGCCACGGTCGCGCGGCCGCCACATCATCCTCGTTGCGCAGCCGCGCATTCAGTGCATGGGCAAAAGCGCACAGGCTGCGCAGCAACTCGGCACGCAGCGCTTCGTCGGCAATCACCACGCTTTCACGGGCGAACGAGCGGGTCTCGATGATCAGCTTGCCCCAGGCCTTGCGTCCCTCCCACCAGCGGTCGTAGCAGGCGTTGTTGCGAAAGCTCATGAAGATCGACAGTGACAGGCCGAGCAAGGTGAAGGGCGTGGCGCTGACCGGGTAGAAAAACGCCGGGTAGTGGTGCTCGACCAGCACGATCAGTGCGGCCAGCAAGGTGACCATCAGGCAGCGCAAGGCAATGCGCTTGACGATCGACCCCTTGAGGGTGAACAGCACGCGCAGCACATCGGGGCGGGAGTGGACGATCATGGAAGTCCAGAGGCGGCCGATCAGCCGCCGGTCATGTTCATGAAGCGCAGGATCTGCACATCGCCACCCACCTCGAAGTGGTGGCGGTAAGGCTTGAGGTGCAGCGAGGCGCGGATGGCTTTTTCCAGCCGTTCGGCATCACCCGGGTGCGCGCGCAGCACCTGCTTGAGGTCCATCGAGTGTTCGTTGCCCAGGCACAGCAGCAGGCGGCCTTCGACGGTCAGGCGCACGCGGTTGCAGGTGGCGCAGAAGTTGTGGCTGTGCGGCGAAATGAAGCCGACGCGGGTATTTTCCGCTTCCGCCAGGCGCCAGTAACGGGCCGGGCCTTGCGAGGACTCGGTCGATTCGACCAGGGTGAACTGCTCGGCCAGGCGTGCGCGGACCTCGTCGCTGGAGCAGAACGACTCGCCACGCTCGTGCTCGCTGATCACACCCAGCGGCATTTCTTCGATGAAGGTGATGTCCAGCTCGCGGTCGATGGCAAAGCGCACCAGGTCGACCAGTTCGTGGTCGTTGCGGCCCTTGAGCACCACGCAGTTGAGCTTGATGCGCTGGAAGCCCGCGCGGCGGGCGGCGTCGATGCCGGCGATCACCTGAGCGAGGTCGCCAGTGCGGGTCAGTTGCTTGAAGCGCTGGGTATCGAGGCTGTCGAGACTGATGTTCAGGCGCGACAGCCCGGCGTCGAACAGCGGTTGGGCCAGCCTGCCGAGTTGCGAGCCGTTGCTGGTCATGCACAGTTCACGCAGGCCAGGCAGGGCGGCGATGCGCCCGCACAGGTCGACGATGCCCTGGCGCACCAGCGGCTCACCACCGGTGAGGCGAATTTTGCGGGTACCCAGGGCGACGAAGCGCTCGGCCACCTGGAACAGTTCTTCAAGGCTGAGGATCTGCTGGCGTGGCAGGAACTGCATGTCTTCGGCCATGCAGTAGACGCAACGGAAGTCGCAGCGGTCCGTGACCGACATCCGCAGGTAGTCGATTTTCCGATTGAAGCCGTCGATCAGGGCCCGGCTGTTCTGTTCCACGTTCGCGCTCGGCAGGGAAGGGGTACTAGGTCCACGCTATAACCTGCAGTGCTCCCCGTCAAATTGCTTTCCCCGACTGCTTGATCAATCTCCTCTATCACGGCCGCAGCCCGCATCTTTAAAGGGCCTAAAGTATCTCGGCCCTCCATGATCGAAACGGCTTATCACCCCGTAAGACATTTCGATTGGACGGCCCTATGCCGGCATCCATAGGCTGGAAACAAGCACCGGACGACACGATCCGCTGCACCTTTTCGATGCCCGCGTGAGGATTGACCGCATGAGCCAG
>Ga0213824_1000397_pt1 | contig 34248 bp, 36 predicted proteins | sample MC6MC0906MG_FD_179892 | JGI IMG/M metagenome (GOLD analysis project Ga0213824, IMG submission 179892) | Enriched soil aggregate microbial communities from Iowa State University, Ames, United States - MC6-MC0906-MG | ecosystem: Environmental > Terrestrial > Soil > Unclassified | place: USA: Iowa...
AAATCATCATCATGTCGGTGGGCGGCATGCCCGTCGAAGACGTGGCCTGGGGCACCGTGGTGTACCGCAACGCCGTCAAGCACGGCATCGGCGTGACCTTGAACCTGTGGGAAACCCCGGAGCTGCGCTGAGCCGTAGCTTTATTCACTTTGACGAGGCATTCGACATGATAAAAATCACCAAGCTCAAGACCGGTTCACCGTTCGAAGACCAGGCCAGCTATTCGCGCCTGGTGTGCGTGGACAACTGGATCTACGTGTCCAACACCGCCGGCCGCAACCCCCAGACCAAGCTGATCCCGGAGGATGTCCTGGAACAGGCGCACCAGGTGTTCGCCAACATCGAATCGGCCCTCAAGGCTGTCGATTCCAGCCTGGCCGACGTGGTGTGTTCGCGGGTGTTCATCCAGGACCCCAAGGACGTGCCGGCGGTGATGGGCCTGATCGGCGAGAAGTTTCGCGGCGTCGACCCGGCCAGCACCGTGACCTGCCCACCACTGGGCTCGACGGTCTACAAAGTGGAGCTGGAAGTGACGGCGTATCGCAACGCGTCGAAGGCGCAGGTCGACCTCATTCGCCTGTCGCAATAATCGTCACGCGGCCATGCACAGGCCTGGCCGCCCTTATTCGTTTACCGAGTCCTGACCATGGCACCGACAATAGCGCCCGTGACAACCTCCACCGTGTTTCCCAGCGCGACTGCCGTCGTCATCATTGGCGGCGGGATCATCGGCCTCACGGCTGCGCTGACCTTGGCTGAGCGCAATATCGCCGTGGTGGTCCTGGAAAAAGGCCGGATCGCCGCCGAACAGTCATCCCGCAACCTGGGCTGGGTGCGCAAGACCAGCCGCCACGCGGCCGACATCCCGCTGGCCCTGGCCGCCGACCGCTTGTGGGCGCAGATGCCCGAGCGGGTAGGGGCGGATGTGGGGTATCGCCAGGAAGGCATCATGTTTGTCGGGCGCACCCCGGCGCAAATGGCAATGCACGAGGGCTGGCTCAAGTCGGTGGAGCATTTGTCGCTGGATTCACGCCTGCTCAGCAAGCGTGAGATTGACGCGCTGGTGCCAGGCGGCACCGGTGACTGGGCCGGTGGCATCTTTACCCCTTCCGATGCGCGTGCCGAACCGACGCTGGCCAGCAGCGCGATTGCCAGGGCCGCCATGGACAGGGGCGTGGTGATCATCGAGCAGTGCGCGGTGCGTACGCTGCAGATGTCCGGCGGCACGGTTAGCGGTGTGGTCACGGAAAAGGGCGAAATCCGTTGTGATCATGTGCTGCTGGCGGGGGGCATGTGGTCGAGGCGCTTTCTGGGCAACCTCGGTGTGGCGTTGCCGACCTTGCCCCTGACCTGCTCGGTACTGCGTACCCACCCCATGGAGGGGCCGACGCAGATCGCGGTCGGCGCGCCGGACTTTTCGTTTCGCAAGCACCAGGACGGCGGTTTCATCATTACCCAACGGGGCAAGTTGGATGCGTTCCTGACCCTCGACCATCTGCTGCTCGCCAAGCAATACATGCCGCAGTTCCGTGCGCAACGCAGTGTGCTGAACGTGTCGCTGGGCAAGCCGTTCATCAATGACCTGGCCCTGGCGCGGCGTTGGCGCGCCGACAGCGTCAGCCCGTTCGAGCGCGTCAGGGTGCAGGATCCGGCGGCCAACCCGCGCCTCAATAGCGACGCGATGAACAACCTGATGGCGGCCTGGCCGGTGTTTGAACAGGCACGGATCGCCCAGGCCTGGGCCGGCACTATCGACGTGACACCCGATTCCAACCCGGTCATCGGCCCGGTCGCGCAGATTCCGGGGCTGACCGTGGCCACCGGTTTCTCGGGGCACGGCTTCGGTACATCGCCGGCGGCGGGTCATCTCGCCGCGGACCTGGTCAGTGGGCATGCGCCGATCATTGACCCAAGCCCTTATCGCTTCGACCGTTTCTAAAGGAGCAAGCCCATGCCTGCAGACAGCTGTTTCTTCACCAACCGTTCGGGCCTGCGCCTGCACTATTTGCGCTGGGGCGCATCGAGTGGCGTGCCCCTGGTGCTGTTGCACGGCCTGCGCGCCTATGCCCAGACCTGGGAGTCGCTGGTGCAATCCCTGGGGGAGGGCTACTGCATCTATGCCCTCGACCAGCGTGGTCGTGGGTTGAGCGACTGGGCCGAGCCCTCCACGTATCACACCCAATCCTATGTCGAGGACCTTGAGGATCTGATCGCCCATGTCGGCCTGCAGCGTTTTGTCCTGCTCGGGCATTCATTGGGCGGCGCCAACGCCCTCGAGTATGCGCGGCAACATCCGGGACGCTTGCTGGGGTTGCTGATCGAGGACATCGGCCCCGGCTCTTCAACCCAGGGCGATGGCGCCGCACGTATCCGTCGCGAGATGGGCCAGACGCCGTTGCAGTTCGACAATTGGGACGCGGCCCGTGGGTTCTGGAGGGCTTCGCGCCCAGGGTTGTCGGAGCAGGGCCTGGCGTCGAGGCTGGCGCATTCGATGCAGGAACGCGACGGTGTGATTGGCTGGCGCCATGATCAGCAGGGGATTGCCGAGGCCCGCCTGAGTATCGAGCCGACGGACCTGTGGCCAGCGGTGCGTGCGCTGGATTGCCCCAGCCTGTTCATTCGCGGTGGTCGCTCGGACTTCCTGCCGCCGGCGACGCTGCAGGCGATGAGGGCCAGCAACCCCCATGTGCGGACGGTGGAGGTCGCCGACGCGAGCCACTATGTGCACGACGATCAGGGCGCGGTGTTCAACGCGCTGATCGCAGGCTTTCTGGCGAACCTTGACCCGCCGAGGCAATGAGCGGCGGCCGCCCGCCAATGTCGATATCAGGCACCGGCGTGCCGCTATGAGGCTATTTTTGCGGCACGCAGGCCGCGTACTGTGACCCGTCATTAAGAAATGATGATCGCCTGACCTTCCAGTCAGTACGTCTTAACGTCGATCACAGAGAATAAAAAACAACGATGAATAGCCTGATTTCCAAGGATTCCAACGGCCAGCTGGCGCAGGGCTTCAAGCCGCGTCATGTCACCATGCTCTCCATTGCAGGCATTATCGGCGCGGGGCTGTTTGTCGGCTCCGGGCACGCCATCGCGGCGGCGGGGCCGGCCGTGATGCTGGCGTATCTGTTTTCCGGCCTGTTGGTGGTGCTGGTCATGCGCATGCTGGGGGAGATGGCGGTGGCCAACCCCGACACCGGCTCATTCTCGACCTACGCCGACCAGGCCATCGGCCGCTGGGCCGGGTTTACGATCGGCTGGTTGTACTGGTGGTTCTGGGTGCTGGTGATTCCCATCGAAGCCCTGGCCGCCGGGCATATCCTCAACCAGTGGTTCCCGCAGATCGACGCTTGGCTGTTCGCCTTGTTGTCGATCTTTTTGTTGGTGGTCACCAATTTGTTCAGCGTCTCCAAGTACGGTGAATTCGAGTTCTGGTTTGCCATGGCCAAGGTGGTGGCGATCATCGGCTTCATCGGCCTGGGAGGCGCGGTGTTGATGGGCTGGATTCCCGAGCGGGAGGCCAGCGGCTTGAGTCGCCTGATGGAAGAACACGGTGGTTTCGCGCCTAACGGCCTGTCGGCGGTGGTCGGGGCATTCATCACCATCATGTTCAGCTTTATCGGCACGGAAGCCGTCACCATCGCGGCTGCCGAGTCCAATAACCCGGCGCAGAATATCGCCCGGGCCACGCGCTCGGTGATGTGGCGCATCGGCGTGTTCTACGTGTTGTCGATTTTCGTAGTGATTTCCGTGGTGCCGTGGAATGACCCGCTGTTGGCGTCGGTAGGCTCTTATCAGCGCGCCCTGGAGCTGATGAACATTCCCCACGCCAAGTTACTGGTGGACGTGGTGGTGTTGATTGCCGTGGCGAGCTGCATGAACTCGTCCATCTACATTGCTTCACGCATGCTGTATTCCCTGGGCAAACGTGGGGATGCGCCCACACTGATGAAAAAGACCTCCGCCGCGAGTGTGCCGAGGGCCGCCGTGATCGCCAGCACGATCCTCGGGGCTGGCGTGACCTTGCTCAGTTACTTCATGCCCGCCGGATTGTTCCAGTTTCTGCTGGCCAGCTCGGGCGCCATCGCCTTGCTGGTGTACCTGGTGATCGCCGTGTCGCAACTGCGCATGCGCAAGGTCCTGCAACGCCGCAATGTCACCCTGACGTTCAAGATGTGGCTGTTTCCCTGGCTGACCTGGGTGGTCATCGTCTTCATCTGTTGCGCATTGGCGGTGATGCTGCTGACGCCCGAGCACCGCTTCGAGGTGTCGTCGACCATCGGCCTGGCCTTGCTGATTTCCCTGGTCGGCGTGATCACGGCGCGGCAGCCGGACCGCACCCAAAAATCGATCCCCCTGGCTTCGCGCCCATGAACCCCCGGCCGGTCACCTGTTTGGTATTCGTGCTGCTGGATCAGTTCACCCTGATCTCGTTGGCGTCGGCGGTAGAGCCGCTGCGCATGGCCAACCAACTGGCAGGCCAGGAGCTTTATCGTTGGCACACCGCCAGTGTCGACGGTCATCCTGTGTGGGCCAGCGACGGCATGCCCATCACGCCGGACTGTTCCATAGCCGCTGCGCCCTCTGCGGATATCGTCGTGGTGTGCGGCGGCACGGGTATTCAACACACCCTGAGCGATGAACTGATGAAATGGCTGCGGACCCAGGCGCGTTATTCCAAGCGCCTGGGCGGTATTTGTACCGGCAGTTGGGTATTGGCCCGGGCGGGGCTGCTCGACGGGTTTGAATGCAGCGTGCATTGGGAATGGCTGGCGGCCATGCAGGAAGCCTTTCCACGGGTGAGCCTCAGTGCCAGCGTGTTCACCCTCGACCGCGAACGCCTGACCAGCTCGGGCGGCACCGCGCCCATGGACATGATGCTGCACCTGATCGGGCGTGAGCATGGGCATGAGTTGTCGGCGGCGATTTCGGACATGTTCGTGTACGAGCGCATGCGCAACGAGCAGGATCATCAGCGCGTGCCGCTCAAGCATATGCTCGGCACCCAGCAACCGAAGCTGCAGGAAATCGTCGCGCTGATGGAGGCCAACCTGGAAGAACCGATCGACCTGGATGAACTGGCCGAGTACGTGGCCCTGTCACGTCGGCAGCTTGAACGCATGTTCCAGAAGTACCTGCACTGTTCGCCCTCGCGCTACTACCTGCGGTTGCGGCTGATCCGCGCGCGCCAGTTGCTCAAGCAAACCCCCATTTCGATCGTGGAGCTGGCCTTGCTCTGCGGGTTTGTGTCCACGCCGCACTTCTCCAAATGCTACCGCGAGTACTTTGGCGTGCCGCCCAGTGACGAGCGCCTGGTGACGGCAGGCGAGCGAGCCGTCATGTTGAAACCGACGATTCGTGCCGTACCGGTGACGATGCCAATGAGTGCCCTGGAGCAGGCGCGAGGGGAATCTACCTTTGCCAGTGTCCGGCTCAAGGCCAGGCGCTGAGGGTACGGTGAGTGGCGCTGATCAGCGACGCTTGCGTTTCGAATTTCAGGCCCCACTCACGCCGGGTTCAAACCCGCATGAACGCCTTGATTCGCTCGCCGCACTGATCGGCACGAATCATCCCAGGCGCCGCATCCAGCGCAACCAGGCCGTCTTCCATGAAAATCACCCGGTCGGAAATGGACAGGGCGAAGTCCATCTCGTGGGTCACGATCAGCATGGTCATGCCTTCTTTGGCCAGGTCGCCGATGACCTTGAGCACGTCGCCCACCAGTTCCGGGTCAAGGGCTGACGTCGGCTCATCAAACAGCATGATATGTGGATCCATGGCCAATGCGCGGGCGATTGCCACGCGTTGTTGCTGCCCCCCAGACAACTGATGCGGATACTTGTGCGCGTGAGCCAGCAGTCCGACCTTGTCCAGCAGGGCGTAGGCGCACTGCTCGCTGATGAGTTTGTCGCGGCCGTGATAGCGCGGCGCGAGGGTGACGTTGTCGAGAATGGTGCGATGGGGAAACAGGTTGAAGCCCTGGAACACCATGCCGATGTGCTGTACCCCACGGCGTACTTGTTGCGTGTTGGTGTTGTCACCGGCGTGGATATAGCTTTCGCCGAACAGAATGATCTCGCCTTGGTCGATGCTTTCCAGGGCGTTGACGGTGCGAATCAGCGAGGTTTTTCCCGAGCCCGATGGGCCGATGATGGAAATCACCTGACCCACATTTACATCAAGGTTGATGCCCTTGAGCACAGCGTGCTGGCCGTAGCGCTTGTGAATGTCGACCAGTTGCAGGGCGGGTGCCGAGCCAGGCCCGGAGGTTTTCCGAGCGCTTGCCGAAGGAGGGGCGGGTTGTGATGCGCGTAGGCGCCCCACGCTGGTGTCATCCAGCGTCTGGGGTGTGCGGTTGTTGAGTTCCAGGTGGTGCTCCAGCCAATGGAACAACCAGCCGAGCACGGTCACGATCAGCACGTAATACACCGCCACAGCCGACAGGGTTTCCATCACCAGGAAGTTTTGCGCATAAAGGCGCTGGCCCACGGTCAACAGTTCGGTCAAGGAAATCACCGAGATCAGCGAGGTCAGTTTCACCACGGTGATGTATTCGTTGATCAGCGTCGGCAGGGAAATGCGGAACGCCTGGGGGATCACGATCAGGCGCTGCAAACCGATCAGGCCGATGCCCAGCGCGCGGCCGGCCTCTTTTTGACCTTTGGCCACGGATATCAAGCCACCACGGTGGATTTCCGCCATATAGGCCGCTTCGGTGACCACCAGGGCCAACAGGCCGGAATAGAACGGGTTGGACAGGACGCCACGGGTGACCGGGAACATCTGCGGCAGGTTATAGACGAACACCACCAGTACCAGCAGCGGCACGCTGCGAAAGAACCAGATATAAATCGACGCCGGCACGCTGATCCAGCGCGCGGCCGAAAGCTTGGCCGAAGCCAGCAGGAAGCCCAGCAGCATGCCGATGAACCAGGCCAGCGTGCTGAGCTCCACCACCGTAATGCAGGCTTTCCAGAAGTCCGAGAGCGAAAACAGAGAAAAAAAGTAAGGCCATTCAAATTGCATGTGTCTCTCCAACTGCTGGCGTCGACACAGGCTTCACCTGGGCCGGGCAGTCAAGCGAAAGCCGCCGACGGTGGGAGCGGCTGCGCTCCCACAGGGCTGCACCGGGTCAGTTAGTCGGTTCTTCGAGGTTGTATTTCTTCAACAGGGCGGTGTACTCACCGGAGGCCTTGCTCGCCTCAAAGGCCTTGAGCAGTGCCTGATAGAGCGCGTCGTTGCCTTTCTTGACGTAAATACCCAGCGTCTGCTGATAGATCGAGTGCTCGGTGCTGACCACGACGCGGCCCTTGGTGCGTTCTGCGATCATGCCGGCAGCGCCGTCGATCTCCACCTGAGCCTGCACATTGCCGGAGAGCAGCGCCTGGGTTACCTCCGGTGCGGACGGGAACTCGCTGACCATAATCGCGCCCTTGTTATTCGGGGTGCAGTAGTCGGTCGAGAGCGTGTTGAACTGCGCCACCCAGGTGGTGCCTTTTTCCAGGCCGACTTTCAGGCCGCAGAGGTCTTCCGGTACTTTCGGTTTCAGCGGGCTGTCCTTCAGCACCATGATCGCTGCGCCGGTCTTGGCGTACGGGATGGTTTGCGCTTGCGTCTGCCGCTGGGGCGTGATGTACATGCCGGAGATGATCGCGTCGTAGTGGCCGGCGTTCAGGCTGAGGATCAGGTTGGAAAATTTGGTGTCGACGAAGTCGGCCTTGAGGTCCAGGTGCTTGGCGAGCAGGTGCGCCAGCTCGGGGTCGGAACCGACGACGTTTTTATGTTCGTCGTATGACTCGAAGGGCGGATAGGTGATTTCCATGCCGACCTTGAGTACGCCGGGTGTCACCGTCGTTGCGGCATGGGCGCCGGTCGCACCAAGGAGTGCGACGGCCAGCAGGGTCAAGCGGACAGCATGATTGATTGGATTGCGCATCATCGATGACTCCACGTCGGTAAAGTAGGGCTGGGCGGGTGGTTAAACAGGGCGATGTGACCAGGCTGAGGGTTGCATCAGGACGCGTCCTGCGCCTGGCTCTTCAAGTGACCGAAACTCGATGGCTTGCGTGCTTTCTCGTACAGCGTGAGTTCGCCCCGTTCGACTTTGCGGCGCAGGTACTGATAGGTCTGCAACGCTTGGCCGAACATGTGCTCACCGATGGTGATTTCCTCGTAATCCTTAGCGCCTTCAAGAAACTGTGGCAGTGGCTTGATCTGCGTATGGAAGTCGCACGCGTAGAAGAGTGGGAAGGCGTAGCGCTCTTCGCTGACGGTTCGCACTCGGTGAGCCGTAGCGACGAACGTACCCGCGGTCATGACCTCCAGCATGTCGCCGATGTTGACCACAAAGGCACCGTCCACGGGCGGCGCATCAATCCATTGGCCTTGATCGTTCATCACCTCGAGGCCTGGCTTGTCGGCAAGCAAAATGGTGAAGCACTCGTAGTCGGTATGCGCACCAATCCCGGGTGCGTCTTGGGCGGCCAGGTCAAAGGGGTAGTGAATCAGGCGCAGTTTCGACGGTGGGCGGGTAACCAGTGCCTCGAAATAGTCCTCTTCCAGGCCCAATGCGAGCGCGAAGCCCTTGAACAGGCGACGCCCCAGCGCAAACACCGCAGCGTAGTACGCTTCGACGGCGGGACGGAAACCCGGCAGGTCCGGCCATTCATTGGCCCCGATCAAGGGGGTCCCGGCCCTGACCAGCGGATCGTCTTCGCCCACTTCAAAACCGATATCGAACGCTTCCTTGTGGTCCGGTTTGCCTTTGGCATAGACCTCTTCGCCTTCAGGCACAAACCCCTTGTGGCTGCGGGAGGTGCCGATGTAATGCTGCATCTTGTACTCAAGAGATTGCGCAAACAGGTCCTTCGCCGCGTGACGCACGCCGTCGATCAGCGACGACTCGATGCCGTGGTTCTTGATGTACAGAAAACCCACTGCGCGGGCGGCGTTACCGAGTTCTTCGGCCACTGCCTGGCGCTGTGTGATGTCGTCGCTGTACAGCCCGGCGATGTCCACCAGCGGAATGCGATTGAAGTTGGCGGCCTTTGGCGTTTGGTCAGGCATGAAGTAACGCTCCTTATCGGGTTGAGGCACCGCTGAAGCGCCGGAAATGCTCGCGCTCGGTATTTGCCATCCATACGTTCAGCGACCACAGGTCGGCCACCGGCACATTGGTGAAGGGCAGGTGATGCAGGTAGCCGTCGGCACCGAACTCCGGCGTCAGCGTGCTGACCTGATAGCCGCGACTTTCCTGGGATCGCCAGATGGCCTCCCAATGCTGCTGATGGAAGGCCAGCGCCTGGGCGTACTCGGGAGCGGCGGGGTGGGGAACCTGGGGCCCCTGGTCATAACCGACCCGGGCTTGAATGTGGTGAACGCGCTCGACGAAAGCGCTGAGGTCATCTTCCGGATCGTTGAGCAGGCGCTCGCAGGTGACGACCCAGTGACTGATGTCGCTGGTGAAGCGCAGGTCCGGCAGTTGACGAATCAGCTCGAGGGTGACCCAGGGGTTGAACAACGAGCGCGCACGATGGGTTTCAAAGGCGCACACCTGGCCGTGCTTGCGCGCGACGTCCATTGCGCGGCCAAAGAAGTCGACTTGCTGTGCCAGTGGCCAGCGGTCGTTGCCAGCCAGCAGGTTGATGAAGCGCGGCGACAACTCAGCCGCCCAAGCGAGTTTTTTATCGAGGTCCAGAAGGTGTTCGTCGACGCTCGCCGATTGTTGCGGCAGAACATCGTAGGCGCTGAAGACGGTACTGATATAGCTGACGTGGTTGGCGCGTAGAAAGGCTGCGAACTCGGCGCGTTCGCTGGCGGTCATGGGCAGGCGGGCTTCCATGCCATCGAACCCGGCGTCAAGCAACTCTTCGAGCGCTTGTACCTTGCTCGCGGTGTAGCCCCACAACGTTCGGAATACTTCCAACTTCATCGATCTGCTCCAAAGGTGCCTTCGCATGATTGACACAGCGGCGTTTCGGCGCGGACCGAAACGCACAAAAAAACGGCAGTGACAATCAGAAAAGGCAATCTTCGGGCCCCATCTCTGTGGAAAGGCTCCTTTGTTGCCGCCAATAGTAGGGAGGGGCGGTTGGCGGAAAGAATAGGGAACTGCAAATAGATAGTTCAGAGATTTCTAAACTATTGTTCAGTGCGGCTCAGGGTGGCGTCATGCGTCAAAACTCGGTTATGACGGTTACCCCTGCCGTTTCGAAGCGGTCCATGTTCGTCAGCGCGTCGATGGACTGTTCCAGGCTGATGCTTTTACCCACGAGTTTTTCAGGCGCCAGCTTGCCTGAGGTGATCATCTCGATCATGGCGCCATAACGATGCGCCTGCATGCCATGGCTACCGTAGATCTCTAGTTCGTGGGCGATGACCTTGCCCATGGGGATGGCCGGCGTGGCGTGATCAGCGAGCATCAACCCGACCTGGACGTGCTTGCCGCGACGGCGCAGGTTGTTGATGGAGTTGAAACAGGTGGTTGGGTGGCCCAAGGCGTCCAGCGAGACGTGGGCACCGCCCTGGGTGATTTCCAGCACGGCTTCGGTGACGTCCGCGACGCACTGGGCATTGATGGTGGCGACAGCGCCGAGGGCGCGCGCCAGATCGAGTTTTTCCTGGGAAATATCGATGGCGATCACGTTCGCGCCAATGGCCTGGGCGATCATCACCGCAGACAGGCCTACACCTCCGCAGCCGTGAACCGCGACCCACTGACCGGCGCTGACGTTGCCTTGGTCGACGACTGCACGGAACGAGGTGGCGAAGCGACAACCCAGGCTTGCGGCGGTAGCGAAGTCCATGCTCTCAGGCAGCGCGACCAGGTTCAGATCGGCCTGGTGGATGCCGACGTACTCGGCAAACGACCCCCAATGAGTGAAGCCCGGCTGGAATTGCGTGTGGCACACCTGCTGATTGCCGCTGTTGCACTGCGCACAGGCACCACAGCCGCCCACGAACGGCACGGTCACCCGGTCGCCGACCTTCCACCGCGTGACGTCGTGGCCCACCTCGGCCACGATGCCCGCCAGCTCATGACCCGGTACATGGGGCAGTTCAATGTCGGGGTCATGACCTTTCCAGCCATGCCAGTCGCTGCGGCACACCCCGGTGCCAAGCACCTGGATCACCACGCCATGGCGTTCCGGGGATGGGTCTGCCACGTTCATCAGGCGCGGTGGCTTGGAAAAGGCTTCGTAGACGACTGCTTTCATTCAAATTACCTCGGCTTGGAGGGGCGATTCAGGCATTGCCATTATGAATGAGCGCCTTGAAATTACCTTTCAATTTGCAATTGACCGAACGCAAGAATTGAAATTAACCTTCATTTTTAGGCGAGAATTTGAAGGGGTATTTCATGATTGAGCAGCTCGACAAGGCGGACATTGCAATATCGGAGCGTTTGCAGCGGGACGGCAAGCTGTCGAATGTCAAGCTGGCCGAGCAGCTGTCCCTCAGCGAAGCGTCCTGTTGGCGCAAGCAAAGACGGCTGGAAGAATGCGGGGTTATCGAGGGATACCAGGCCATTCTCAATCGAAAGAAACTCGGGCTGGGCCTGAAGGCGTTTGTCCAGATCTCCTGCACGGATCACAGCGAAGAAGCCACGGCAACGTTTGAAAAGATTATCCAGGCGGCCCCGCAGGTATTGAGTTGCCATAACACAACGGGGGAGGCGGACTTTCTCCTTGAGGTGGTTGCACGGGACCTGGACAGCTATAGCCGCTTTGTCGAAACAGTGCTGAGGAAGCTCCCTGGGGTTTCAAGTATTCGCTCGAACCTCTCCCTGCGAGAGATGAAGACCACTCATCGACTGCCCGTCAGCGAGCTCTTGAGCATCTGAAGGCTGTCGGGCACGTCGAGAGCCATCGTTCGTCCGGACAATCGAGCATTTCGGCACTGTTATCGAGCATTTCGGCACAGTCTCCCGGTTTTGTTCAACCTAGACTCGAGCTTCACTTCAAGACTCAGCCGGAGCCGCAATGAACATCAGATCAATCCTGCCTGCACTCTCCATGGCCGTCACACTCAGTGGCTACGCTGCGGATTTCTCACTGACCAGCCGGGATATTGCTGACAACCGCCCGTTGACCCGTCGCGAAGTGTTCCAGGGCTTCGGTTGCGAAGGTGGCAACACGTCTCCTGAGCTTTCGTGGAAAAACGCCCCGGCAGGGACCAAAAGCTACGCGATCACCGTTTACGATCCCGATGCCCCCACCGGCAGCGGTTGGTGGCATTGGACGGTGGTCAACCTGCCAGCCTCCACCCATAGTTTGCCCAGCGGAGCGGGGGCGAACCTGCCTGCGGGTGCAGTACAAGGGCGAACCGATTATGGCCAGCCGGGGTTCGGTGGCGCTTGCCCTCCTGTCGGCGATAAACCCCATCGCTATCAATTCACCGTGTGGGCCTTGAAAGTCGATAAGCTACCGCTCGACAACCAGGCCAGCGGAGCCTTGGTCGGTTACATGCTCAACGCCAACGTCCTGGCCAAAGCGACCATTACTTCCACTTACGGACGTTAAGAACCATGCGCCCTTGTGACGGCATACAGCACCGGGAAAATATTATCGATGCCTGTGTCATACGGGCGCGACATGCCCTTACCTTGCCCAGGGTGCCGGTGTTCGTGACCACCTTGTGTCGAGTGCGGCAGGGGGAAAAACTGTTGCAATGGGATGACCGGGAAATGCGCGCAGGGCCTCGGCATCTGATTCTGATGCCGGCCGGGCGCGAGCTGGGTATCTCAAACTTCCCCGGCCCTCAGGGTCACTACATCGCCGATGCGGTGACCTTTCCCGTCTCGACATTGCGTCAATTCAGCAGCCGATATAGCCAGCAGATCAAGAGTGGTCGCGGGGCACTGAAGAGCGATCTATGCGTTCCCCTGGACAGGCACACCACCCAGGCATGGGAGCAGTTGCTGGTCGCCATCCATGCAAACGCCCCGCAGGCACTCTGCACACATTATGGGGAAGCAGTGCTGCTGAGCCTAAGCCTTGGCGGCCAGGCCGGACCTTTGCTGATGGGGCGCAACGATCCCTTGTGCGAGCGGGTGCAGCAACTGGTAATGGCCAGCCCGGAGAGAGACTGGACGGTTGCGAGCATCGCACAGCACATGAACCTGGGGGAGTCGACCTTGCGTCGCCAACTGGCGAACGAGGGTAATAGTTTCAGGAACATTCTGGAGGGCGTTCGACTGTCGACAGCATTACAACGGCTGCAGACAACGTCTCGCCCGATCGGTGAAATTGCCAGCGCCTGCGGCTACGCCTCCGCCTCCCGTTTTGCCGTGCGCTTTCGCTCACACTATGGCCTGTCACCCCGTGAATTGCGGGCAGCGATTTGAGCATTTGCGGGAGGACATTCCCCAGTCTGCCGGCCGGCAGTGTCACCTTGTGCCAGCCTGGGCGCGTCCATTCGTCTGTTGTCCGGCACTCTGGGGGGCATGGCGTTTCTCAACCTTAAGCACGGATATCCCGAGCCCAAGAACGGAGAGCCAGCATGGAAATCAATGAGAATGCCCCGGGCAACATTTCACAGCAGGCTGTAACGCGCGGCACGGACAACGAGACAGGGCACGACCCCAAGCGTGATGAGGATAAGATCCCGCTGCCGCCGGACGACGATGCCCCCCTTGAGGAGGATATGTCTGATGTGGACGCTGCCGATTCAGTGGCGAGCGAACACCCTGACAACTGAGGTGTTTCAGATCAACGAACCCGGCCAGGGTGTCGCAGGTGGCTGGGAATCCGAAGGCGGCTGTAAAGCCGCCTTCTGGGCGATGGCTAGCGGGCATTCAGCCCGTCGAGAAACTCGGTGTGTTGCAACGTCCTGGAAAACATCGGCAGCGTGAAGCGTTCGGCAGCCTGTTGTTGCTCCTCGGTGAAGGTCGCGGTGCAATCAATCAGGGTCACCACGTTATAGCCCTTCTCATAACCTGATCGAACCGTGCCTTCGACACAGCAATTGGTCAGGAAACCCGCCACCACCAGGGTCTGGACGCCGTTGTTGCGCAGCACCAGGTCCAGGCCCGTGGTGGCGAAGCCGTCCAGCCCGCGCTTGCCCTCCACGAGGATGTCGCCGGCTTCCCGGGTAATCGCCTCGCTGATGTCGGCGCCCCAACTGCCGGTGCGAAAGGCGCTGCCATCGGCAACGCCCTTGAGAATCCCGTAGTCGCGGGTGGTCAGCTCCGGGTAGCCCTCGGCGAACTGGATCGGCAGGTGGATGATCTTCACGCCGAGCGCGCGCGCCTGTTCCACCGTGGTGGCGGTGTTCGCGAGCATATTGGACGTATGCATGACGTCTTTGACGGCGTCATGGAACACGCCGCCTTGGGTGGTGAAATCGTTCTGGTATTCGATCAGGACCAGGGCGGTGGTGTGTGGGTTCATGTCGGGTCTCCGATAAGTGGGTCGAGCAACAAGCGTAGAACAGCAGGCAGGGTTGAGTGGGGCGGCAGTCAAACATAAAACTATGGCTCAGAACGGCGCATCCGTTCACAGACCGCGAGCAAAGCGGGCACTTTGATACTATGCTCATTGCCAATGCGAGCCATCTACGGGGCTCAATGTTCGGCCGTCAAGGGCGCCGACCCGGGCAAAATCATTGACGTTGGCGACAGCCGGTGGGTGGGCTTCAGGCGTTTTCAACGGCTCACGCAATAACCCGCACGCGGCATACAGGGAAACGTTCAATGCCTGCCTCAAACCTCACCTGTTCGAAAATCTCCAATGTGGGGGCCAACGGCTCCAACCAGAACACGACGTCGATCCAGGCTGTAAGCCAGTGCGGGTGGATGACTGTTGGTAAATGCCAAGCACGATGGAGAACAGCATGAACACCCAGTCGATCCACACGATCTTGAGGCGCTTCGCCGGCTGCGTGGCGGGGCTGGCGATGGTTGCCGGCAATCCGGCCCACGCTGCCGCCGACGGCATCGCCAGCGGCCCTACCGCGAGCTATAGCATTGCCTTCAGCAATTCCTACGCAGGCAGCGATTTTCGCAAGGTGATGGTGCGCAACTGGCAGGAAATTGCGCTCCAGGCGCAAAAGGAGGGCTTGATCCGTGAGGCTCCCGTCATCAGCGCCAATAACTCGGCTTCGGAACAGGCGGCCCATATCCAGGACATGATCGTCAAGGGCGTCGATGCCATCGTGATCCTCGCTGCCTCCGACACGGCCCTCAACGGGGTGATCCGCGATGCCTGCAACGCCGGCATCGTGGTGGTCGTCATGGCCAGCCTGGTCACCGAGCCCTGTGTCTATACCGTGGATTACAACTGGTCCGCCATGGGCCGTGTGGAAATGGACTACATCGCCGAGCGCCTGAAGGGCAACGGGACGTTGCTGGAGATCCGCGGCATCGCTGGCGATGCCACGGATAAAAACATCAGCGATGGCATTCGCAAGGCCGCCAGCGACTATCCGGGCCTGAAATTCGTCAAGACCGTATACGGGAACTGGACGGCTTCTGTCGCCCGCAGGGAGGTGACGCTGGCGCTGCCGTCGCTGCCCGCCATTGATGCCGTGGCTACCCAGGGTGGCGACGGATATGGTGCGGCCATGGCGTTCAAGGCGGCGGGACGCCCTTTGCCGATCATTGTGATGGGGAACCGTCAGGACGAACTTGCCCTGTGGAAACAGGAACGCGATGCCAATGGCTACGAGACCGTCTCTGTCTCTGCCTCCCCGAGCGTCTCCCAGATGGGGTTCTGGGTGGCCCAGCAGATACTGGCGGGCAAGCAGGTGCCGAAGTTCGTCGAGGTGCCGCTGGTACGTATTGATGCCAAGGACCTGGACGCCTGGCTTGCCACTATGCCGGTGGGCGGTGCCGCCAATCCGTTCTACGGCCAGGCTTCCGTTGCGGCGATGATCGATGCGGCCATCAACCATACGGCGCCGCCGGCGCCTTTGCCGGAGGTGACGAAACAGTAGCGGCGGGCTAGGAGGCGAGGCCCCATGTTGACATTCAAATCAGCCACGGCCAGGCCTATTGCGGTCAGGATCGGCCTGGCGGTTGCCGCACTGGTGTTGCTGATGCTGGCGGTATCGCTCGTGAACCTCTACGGCCTGCGAGGCATGGTACGTGCGGTGGATTCCGCCAGCCATTCCGCGGAAATTCTGGCCTCGGTCAACGGGGCTACCGGGCGGGTGGAAAACTTCATTGCCACCCGCGACCAGGACAGCGTGTCCCAGGCCGAAGGCTTGGTCGCGACCGCTATCAACGGCCTTAACGCCATCCCGGCGGCAGAGGCGCAATCGCTCAAGGGCAGCCTGGAGAGGCTCGCTGCGGCGATCGCGTCCTTGCGGGTGGCGACGCTGACCATGGATGGCGAAACCGAGAATATGACCGCCCATTACGCCCGGATGCGAGAGGCGACGGCCCTCGTTGAACAGGGTATCGCCGATGGGCTGAAGGGGCTGGACTCCCGCGCCGCCGACCACCAGGCGCGGGTGAGCAACGCCCAGAGCGCCCATCGCATCCTGGATATCCTGCGCAACGGCGAACGCATCATTACCGCCAATGTGGCCCAGGTGCTGGTGAGCGGTGATGGTGCGGCCGCCACTGCGGCGCGCAACGCCTGTGCGGCGCTGCCGCCTGTGGTCGAGCAATTGCGTGAGTTGATGGGCGCGCCGCAACAGGTGGAGACCCTGGAGCAGTTGGCGACGGCGGTGGCTGCAGCCAGCCTGGCGCTCGAGCAGCTTGGCGAGGCTCCCAGGCTCCGGGGCGGCGAGGCTTTGCGGCATCTGGGGGCTGTTGGAGGCGTGGCAGAGCGCCTTGAAGTCATGTTGGCTGAAGTGGACGAGCACATTGCCCATGACGCCAGTGACATTCAGGCCGCCATCGGTTTGCTGCAAAACGCCGCCGCGTTGTCCAAGCGTTTCGCCGAACGTGTTGCCACCCTGGAAGCGCAGACCTTGTCGTTTCGCCTGGCGCCGTCGGCCGAGGTCGCCAGTTCTGTAGGCGTCATCCTCGATGAACTCTCCCGTCTCGCCCGGGTTCTGCCTTCGTCTGTGGGGCAGCAGGCCAACGCTGAGCCCCTGACGGTCAGCGATCAGATTGCTGGCTACCGGGCGGCATTTGCCGGGTTCCATCAGGCGAGCAACGCCTTGGGCGACGCGCGCGACCAGGTTCGTATCGAGGCACGCAGCGCTGGCCTGTTGGTTGCGCGCTTCGCAGGCGAAGCGCGTTCAGACGCCTTGGTCCACAAGGATCGCGGCATGCTGGCAACAATAGTCGCTGGCGCCGTCGCCATCCTGCTGGCCGGAGCCATCGCCTGGAGCACCTCGCGGTTTGTCGCGCAGCCCATCGTCGCCCTGGCTTCGGTCATGCGCCGGCTGGCTGCCGGTGACTTGACCGCCGAAATCGCCAGTGCTGGGCGCGGCGATGAGATAGGGATCATGACTCGCGCCGTCCGGGTGTTCCAGGAGAATGCCTTGCGCATCCGGGTGCTGGAGGCCGAGGCCGAAGCCGAAAGACAGCAGGTGCAGGCCTCTCTGGAGAGAATGGTCGCCGAACGGACCGACACGCTGCACCGGCAGACCGAGGTGCTGGAGGCGCAGGCGGTTGCACTTATTCAGGCGCGCAACCAGGCCGAGACGGCCAACCAGGCAAAGAGTGATTTCGTCGCCACGGTCAGCCACGAACTGCGCACCCCTTTGACCCTTATTCTCGCCCCGTTGGAGCAGCTCTCGGTGGCGATCACGCCGCCGGCGGACTGGCGCGTGCAAATCGAGCGCGCACAACGAAACGCACTGCGCCTGATGAACCGCGTGAACGATATCCTTGACTTCTCCAAGGCCGAAGCAGGCAAGTTTGAGCTGTGTCCGGCGCCCGTTGATTTGAACAAGGCGGTGGGCGTGCTGGCCGAGGATGCCGCCATGGTGGCCAAGGGCAAAGGCTGCACGTTGACCTGCAGCATCGATCCTGCCCTCGGTACCGTGTTCCTGGACCCCCGACACTTCGAGAAGATTCTGCTCAACCTGGTGAGTAATGCCATCAAGTTCACCCCTGCTGGCGGTACGGTGCATCTGGCAGTCACTGCGCTTGATGACGAGCGATTTGAGCTCGCGGTGCATGACTCGGGCATTGGCATCGCGCCTGACAAATTACCCCTGCTGTTCCAGCGTTTTTCCCAGATCGACAATTCCGCCACGCGGCATTACAGCGGTACAGGCATCGGCCTGGCCCTGGTCAAGGATCTGGTCGAACTGATGGGGGGCGAAGTCAGCGTCAACAGTGAGCCTGGAAAGGGGTCGTGCTTCCTTGTTCGATTTCCTCGGGGAACCGAGCAAAACATTGTGCCGACCGAAGCCAGTCATCTGCATGAGGGATCGTCACCCACCGCAATGATCACAACCGAGCAGCGCCACTTGCTGTTCGATGACGGCCGCCGTGGCAGTAGCAACGACCAGGCGTCCATGGCCGATGCAGACAACGAGCAGCACCCGGAACGCACCTCGCAGTCCAGGGTCCTGGTGGTCGATGACAGCCCGGAAATGCTTGGCTACCTCAGCGAGCTTTTGCGCGACGACTACAGCGTCGTCACCGCCGCTGATGGAGAGCAGGCCTGGGCCACGCTGCAGCGTCAACCGATCAATGTCGTTCTCTCGGATGTGATGATGCCGGAGCTTGACGGCTTTGGCCTGACCGCCAGAATCAAGGCGAGCGCCGGTTTTGCCCATCTGCCGGTCATCCTGTTGACCGCCCGCGGCGGCAGCGAGGCTTGCATCTCCGGGCTGGAGAGTGGCGCCGATGACTATATCGCCAAACCTTTCTCGCCATTGGAGCTCAAGGCTCGCGTACGCGCGGCGCTACGCATGAGCCAGGTGCAATCCGAGCTGAATGCGAAATCCCGTCAGGCGGGCATGGCCGAGATCGCCACGACGGTGCTGCACAATGTCGGCAACGTCCTCAACAGCGTGAACGTTTCAGCCGAGCTGGTCAGCAGCCAGATGCGCACCTCCAAGGCCCAGGGCCTGGGCAAGGTGGCGCAGATGATGAACGAACACATCCATGAGCTGAGCGATTTCCTCACCCAGGACCAGCGGGGAAAGATGCTGCCCGACTACCTGCTCAAGCTGGCGCAGGCGGTGGCGGCAGAACAGCAGGGCATCATCGAAGAGCTCGAGCAACTCACCAAAGGCATTGACCACATCAAGACCATTGTCGCTGCCCAGCAGTCCTATGCCGTTGCCGTCAGTGTCGTCGAGACAATACCGGTCTCGGAATTAATCGATGATGCCTGGCGCATGAGTGCCGGCTCACGGATGAATCAGGAGGTGACGGTGGTCAAGGACATTGCCGACTTGCCCCTGCTCTCGCTGGACCGGCACCGGGTGCTGCTGATTCTGGTAAACCTGATCAGAAACGCCAGGCAGGCGTTGGACGGCGTGGTCGATCGCAGCCCGTGCATCACGTTCAGCGCCTCCCTCATCGGTGACGGGGCAGTCTTGCGTATCACGGTGGCCGACAATGGCAACGGGATTACGCCAGAGCACCTGACGCGTATCTTTTCCCATGGCTTCACGACTCGCAAAGACGGTCACGGTTTCGGCCTGCACAGCTGCGCGCTCGCCGCGCAGGAAATGGGTGGCAGCTTGACCGTGCACAGTGACGGGGCAGGGCAGGGCGCAACCTTCATTCTCGAGACCCCTCTTGATGCGCCGCAGAGTAAGCGATGAGCATCGAACAAGCGCCCTATGGGCTGGGCCGTGGATAAAGTTCTATCAGGTTCGATTTTCAAGTCAGCTGTGCGCTCCCACTCAGTTCGAATCTCGCGGGCCGGTCTTATCAGCAACCATCATTTTTCCGTACTGGTCGTTTTCGCATCATTTGACGCCTCTTTTTGAAAGCGCAGCAGGGTATCGTGATACGTTTTTCTTCGACGATGGTCCGTGTCATAGCCGCCGTTAGCGGCGACAGTGCCGGCTTGAATATGGTCCAGGTAACTGAACAATCTTCGTGCTGACAGAAAGCTGATCGCATAACCCAGCTTGACCATCTTGTCTTGTAGCGCGTATCCCGGTACCCGGTTATCCATCATGAAGCGCAAGTTATGTTGTTTAATTACATCGCAGTTCCATAAGGTGCAAAAACTTTTCAAGTGGGTTTCTCTGAAAGGCTTGGGGTTTTTAGAGGGTAGCCCCACGTAACGCATGAGTGTTCGGTAGTGGTACCTCATCAGTCGAGTGCCGAACCGCCAGGCAGTTCTTAAAAAACCGCGATTGATCTGTTCTGTACAACCGACTGCCACTGTACGCGGCGTTGCAGTGCTTTGGCTCATCATCATACTGAACACATCGGTATCAAATACAAATGTGTCCGTATGAAGCAGGAATAAGTACGGGGTTTCAACATATCCCAAAATCAGATCAAGGGCTTTACCATGCGCGATATATCCGGCTTCTCGAGGGTGGGGGATCCTTTCTACCAAGTTGATCCAATCAAGTGTCCGCAAGTAGTGGATGCTTTCATCGGCGGAACCGTTATCCACTACCCAGACCGGAACTTGATGGTATATAGCGTAGTCGCGTAGCAATCCTAAGCAAAGGCGTGTCATGTGCAGCGTTTTATAATTAACCAGGGCAATACTGAACAAGGCATGTTTTGCCGAATGAGCGTTGTCGTCAGGCATTAGTGAAACACTCCAGAATGATATATCGGTCGTGCGCCGTTTGCGACCCGGCCGGCAGGCTCGATGGGTCGCCATCACCTCATGAGTTGTCGGGGCAGGAGCGGCGCATTAGCCAAGCTTAATAGGTTGTTCTGTTCGGTAGCGTTAATTTATGGTTAAGGTGGGTAAATAACAGAGTGGGAAGTAACTCGAAGCGCTCGTGGTATTTACCATAACCTTACCGACTTCTGACATTTTTCAGGCTGGGTACGTCGTAAGCTTGTTCGTGATAGTGCGCAGTAGTGCTGGCACTGCGTAACCGATAAAAGTGGAGGTGGTTATGTTGAGTAAGCAATTCGCCAATGGCCCATGTGTGTCTCGGCAGCTGGAAATATCTGGCTTGCACCAAGACAGTCTTCAGGATCAATTACGTAAGCTCCTCGGTCATGGTTTTAATTTGATGTTATTTTGCAGCGGCGGCCAATATGGTGGTCGATACTGCCATGTGCAAATACACCATGACAAAAGTGGGATTGAGCTTGAGTTGCATGGCGTATTCGACGAACGCTTCGTGCATGAGGCGTGCCTGGCCATAGAGGAAATAAAGAAGCAAGTGCGCTTGGCGATAGGACCACTTCGAGGTATACCAGCACCTGCTCGGAGAAAAGTACATACAGCCCATTATTGACGAATTACACGGGCTGGCGAAGTTACGCCGCACACGCCAACGGCGGAGCAATCAACGGTCCCAATAGCGCGCTGGTCATGGGCTGCCTGCACGTCAAGTCAATCATTGGTGCTTTCTTCATCCCTGAGTTGGCGGCTCATGGCATCGCAGCTCTGCGACCACGAGGCCAGCCATTCCGGCATCTCTGGCGACCGTTCGGGCAGTCCCAGTTCTCGAACAAACTCGCTTGGCGGAACAATACCTTTCGCTGAACGAAATAGACCTCGCATTACGACAACGCCGATCACTCTGCCTTTGCTCACAAATCGATGCTCCATGAAGCTCCACTTGTCGTCCCAGCCAAGCATCCTTGTGTGGATTTCAAACGCTTCAAACAGTCTAAGCTCACGACGAAATTTACCCCAAGTGTCTCCGACGATGGGCAGCGCCTTTGCTCTAATAGCTACTCGATAGGCGCCACTGCGCAAAACGAAATCCATGCGTCCGACATCGGCCAGGGTGAAATATCGGCCGTTGGTGACATGTCGATTGAAGTCGAGGTCCAGTGGCCAGACGCGCATTCGGATGACGGTTGATTCCAGCGCTTTTGCCGGTCTGCGCCAAGGTCGACGAAGCAGCATGAGGAGAAGTCGAAACCAGAGATTCATAAAGACGCCGATAGTTGAATGATTGGCGTACTTTAAAGTGCTGAGGGGTGAGCCAGGTAGGTCCCTAAATGACTTAATTCTGCGCAAAAGTACATTCCGATCACTCATTCTATGGTTTAAGTTTTTCTAGCGGGTTTCGCAGGCGTCTATCGCGCTATCTGCGGCCTGTGGGTTTCGCGACCTTTGTCCGCCCGTTCTCGGCGATTGCCCAAGGTGCACGGCGAGTCGCTGGGGGGCGTCCTCCCTCGACCCCCTCCAGCAAGCAAGCACCCGAAAAGCTGCAACTGGACGGCTTTTAATCAGTGCCATCTATCTCAGGTCCTCTGTTAGATTAAATATATATAGCTTGCCGAGTGCAAAGCTGTTGGAAGTCATAAGAGGGTTAAAAGGTCAGGCACTAAGCTGCCTTGTGCGAAAAAGTGTCATAAATAAAATTTCTTTTGATTCAATGGGTGAGAACAGGCAGTCAGTAACTTTAAGAAAGTCAATATGCGAAACCATGAAGTTTTATTCATGTTGGTGGCTGAGGAGCCCTGATTTGCGATGCTTGATATTGCTGCAACCCTTCAAGTACATTTCATTTAACTTCCAGTATCAACGCTCACCAACAGGAAGTTACCTTCTTCCCGCGCGCATCAAGATGGTATTGATGCGGTTACGGCGATAGGAGCAAACTGGGTAGGCATATTTTCTGGTATCAATGAAACGTCACATAAATATCGAATTAGAAAATCAAAAGCACAGATACAAGATCTCATTAACCGAGGTGTACTGTATGCAAAATCACTGGGCCTGAAAGTTCGCTACGCCGCCCGATTATCGGCGAGTACAGCTTCGTACATACCGCAAAGCTTCATGTGACCGCCGGCTCCCGAAATAGAAACTGCTATCACTGGATAGACCCGGCTTACTTGAGCGAGTAAGCCGTGCCATGAATCTTATGCGAGCACCTCAACATGATGGGTCATGAGTGGTTGACAGGCGTCGGTCTGATTTTCCTCGGAATAATAACGGGATTCGTCGGGACCAACACCGGTGGCAGTGTGTTTTTGACCGTTCCGGTGATGATCTGGCTGGGGATTGCACCTCAGTCGTCGATCGCCACTGCGCGCCTGGCCTCGGTAGGCACCATGGTTGCCGGACTGCGGCACTTCCATAACCAGGGAAAGGTCGATTATGCGCTGGCCTTTCCAGCTGCGGTACTGGGGTTGGTTGGGGCTCTGGCAGGCGCGAGCCTGCTTCTTCAAATAGATCCCGCGCTGCTGCACAAGGTAATTGGCGGGCTGACATTGCTGCTCGTCGCACTGTCCCTTATAAAAAAACCTCGTAGCGGCGAAACACCTCCCTCAGCGATCAGACGTCTGTTTGGCTATATCCTCTTTATCCCCGTGGGAATGATCGGCGGGCTATTTGGTGGGCAAGCCAAACTCTCGACGTATTTATTCATTATCTTTTTCAGAAAAACCATCAGCGAATCGGTGGGGACCCGCAAAGTCGGTGGGCTGGTTCTCTCCGTGGGTTCATTACTGATTTTCGGCGTCAGCGGCATCATTGACTGGCAGTACGGATGTTGCCTGATTATTGGCACGCTATTGGGTGCAAATGCCGGCGCGAAGTTTGCCTTAAAGAAGGGCGACCAGTGGATGGAGGCAGTTTTCAATCTAGTCGTGGTCGCGTTGGCATTGAGGATGCTGTTCTGGTGACCAGATCGGATGGGGACTCGAAAATACGTAAATGGCCTCACCTGTTTGCCAAGCCTTCATCCACAAATGGTCATGTCCTGTCTTTCATGTATTCGATCTCACAGGCTGTAGGCGTAAGCTTTGGGTTTTGCTTGCCTGGCGGCGGTATCAGGGAGTGCCAACTAGTACATCACCCAAAATCGAACTCAGGATGTACTAGAAAAATGTTGGGGTGAAGTGAGTGTGGGGGACAAATGTTGGCAACAAAAAACCTGCACAAGGCAGGTTCTATGTGGGTTTCAGCGACTTCTTGGGAGGTCGTGGAACGTAATGATGGTGCCCGAACCCGGAATCGAACCGGGACGCCCTTACGAGCGGGGGATTTTAAGTCACTGTACCCCACGAAAGCTGCCTGAGGCTGTCAAGCGCTACCGACAGCTGCAGAGAGATGGTATGAGCTTAAAAGCTTGATATATCAATGGTTTAGGATCAATTTCCGACTTGCAAGCGGAAGATGCTCTGAGCTGCGATCAGCTTAGTAAAGCAGCCGAAATATGGCAAAAGATGCCGGTGAGGTTCCCATGGAGGTTCCCATGGTTCCCACGGCTTTACGCAATGGGTGTGGTGATGACAGCAAGAATCCAGTTCACTAAAGACGCTATCGACAAGCTGAAGTGCCCCGACGATAAAAGTGATGTGTTGGTGTATGACCTCGACGAGAAAGGATTGGCTGTAAGGGTGACCAAGGCGGGAGCCAAGACCTTTTTCGTGGTCAGGAAGATCGGTGGCAAAGTCCACAGGGTCAACCTTGGCGCCTTCGACAAAGAGAAGACCAAACTCATTCCACTGCGACTCAAGGCAAAGCAGACCTTCGCGGGCTTGGAAGACGCCATCGCGGCTGAGAAAACAAAAACAGAAACGCAGTCAGTAACTCTTGGATCTGCCTTCAAAGGCATGATGTCTGCGAAGTCAAAGATCACTGCGGTGACTGTTGCAGACTACGAGAAAACCTACAAAAACTATCTTCAGAAATATGAGGATCGACCACTCGTTTCAATCTCAAACGAAGACGTGATCGCAATGCATCATGAATTCTCTGAGCCGCTGATTAAATCAAATGGAAAGCCTGGAGCTCGAAGAGAGCGGTCTGCGAATAAAGCTATCGTCCTCCTGGGTTCGATTTACAGGTTCGCAATCGTGATTCATGCGAAGCAAGGTAAGCGCCGGATCGATCACAATCCAGTCGACATCATGAAGACGCTGAAGCTCTGGAACAAAAACAACAGATCAAAGATTCGTGTGAATCCCAGCGAACTTCCAGATCTGATCAGAGAATGCCTTCGCATCGCTAACACACAGCCAATGCGGGATGTGCCTACCTCTTTTCAGTGCGTCTCTGCTGCTGTTCTTTTCATGCTTTTTACCGGAGTAAGGCCAGGAGAGGTCTCGAAGATCAAAAAGGAGTATGTCCATCACCCAACACGCTCCATCATTTTTCCTGAGCGAAATGCTGATAATGAACTCGACACATTGAAAAATGGTAAGGAGTTTCACTTGGTGCTCAACGACACTGCGTACTGCCAACTGGTCTACGCAATGAAGCACAGTGATAGCGAGTACGTATTTTCCGGAGTTCAAAAACCTCGGCTTGGCGAGTCGAATGTCAGGGATTTTCTCATGCGTATTGAGAAGAAAATCGGCAAACACCTACCAAGGAAAATCCTTCGGGCCAGCTTTATCTCGCTTGCTGAGGCAGCTGACATCGGTGCGTTTCAAATCAAGATTCTCTGCAACCATGATGGTCAGGGTCAGACAGTGGACGTGACTGACGGATACAAGACTGCTTACTTGAACGAAGTTAGGTCTTCCGCAACTAAAGTAGAGAGCAAGATCTACGAACTCTCCGGCGCAAGCCAGAAAGAAGTCTGCAGAGAGTTTCTTGATTCGCTAGTAAAGCTTGACGAGAAAGAACTCCATTCAAAATTCGTATCACTGTAAGTAACTACCTGTCCCGTATATTTCGGACACCACAAACTGTCAATGCGAATTCGCGCAATGTCATAGCGAAAACACAGTCACGCTTTGTGATTTTCGCAGTGCATGAGTGCGAATTCGTTTTAGTGCTTTGTGATTTCGCACTACCAGAGAGTGATTTCGCATTCACACCTTGCGAAAGTTTAGTTATGCAAGAAAACAAACTAAAACTAAAAAAGCACTAGATCCACTTTGAGCTCCTTTTGCATAATAGATCTAGAGCTTGTTTATAGCCAGTTGTGTCTATGTCAGACAATAAGCGACTAGATACTCACATCCCTTCGGGTGTTGTGTTAGAGCAAAGCTCATATAAGAATAATAAAGGTGAGTCAAGATGAACACAGTTGAGAGACAAAACAAAGAATCCCGTATCACTTTGCGACTAAACAAAGCTGAGCTCGATACTCTAAATGCGAAAGTCGCTGAGGCAGGCTATAAGTCCGCTGGAGCGTTCATCCGTGACTACGTTGCCAACGGCCAGGTTAAGCCCAAAGTCACCCAGGACGTCGTACAGATAGCCCGCGAGCTGATGAACCTTGCATCGATGATCAACGCAGACCGTCCAGGCTCCGAGCTACTGGCAAAGGTTAAACACATAACTCAGGTGAACCTGGGAGGTGTTGCATGATCGGCAAGATTTTTCCCAAGTCCGCTGGTTCTTTCAAAGGCCGCATCCGGTACATATTTGGCCGCACCAAGCACGACCACGAGATCTCCGGCATCCGGACGATCAGCTTCAACACAATGAGCAAAGACCCTCTGGCAGGCGTCCTGCAAGGCAACGAATCAGACCTGTCAGAGATGATCAGGGAGTTCGACCAAGTGGAGACGCTCAGGCGCTTCGCCATCGACTTCGAGAAGCCCATAAAGCCAGTCTTCCACGCCATGCTGTCCCTGCGCCCCGGAGAGTCCTTAACGACGTCCCAGTGGCGCACAGCAGTCCAGAAGTACATGGCAGATCTAGGCTTCGACGAAACCAACCAGTTCGTTGCGATGATGCACCAAGACAAAGATCACCAACACGTCCACATCGTAGCGAACCGCATTAGGCTCAACGACGAATTCAGCATGGTAAAAGACAGCAATGAGCGAAGCATCAGCCTCGATTCAGTGTCGGGCATTGAAGACCGCTTCAATCTGAGCAAAGCTCCGAAGCCGAAAGACACGTGGGGCGTCTCGATTACTCACGCAGAGCTCCAAGCCTCGATCCGCGATAACGACCTCCCGCTGAAGCACAAGATGATCGCGAAGATCGCCGGGGCAATCGAACGTACCCAGGCAACCAATGGCGACATGTTCGACTTCGTCCGCGCCCTGAAGAAGCAAAAAGTCTACATCAACCTGACACTAAACGAAGAAGGCCAACCGAAAGGCATCAGCTTTGAGTTTGACGGCAAACATATAAGCGGAAGGCAGCTCAAGCGCTCCAGACTTACGTGGCACAAACTAATTACACAAGAAGGAATTAACTATGACCCAGAAACCATTTCAGAACTTCAGGGCGAGATTGCAAGAAGAGATAGCGAAGACCAAAAAAGAGTTAGAATCCACTACTACGAGTTCATCGCAGTTAACGGTCGCAGAAGGAAGCCAATCTACATCAAGTTCACGGCAAGGGACTACGAAGTTCAAAAGATGATCAAGGAGATTCTGGAACTCATCGATGCTATATTTGACGCGCTATTCAAGTCTCGAGAGTGCAAACTCAAGCGGAAGTACATTGAGTATGTGCCTGGGCAGCAATTACATATTCCCGACGAGCTAGAGCTAGCTATTTGAGAAGACACTTGTAGTAGTTCATTAGTAATCTGGCGTCGAGCAACGCATGATGCGGAAGCTCCGGCGCATCTTCACCCACCAGATCTTTATCATTGAACATGTCAATCAAATTGAGTGGTCTGTTGTAAACGTTAATCGGGCACTTCCCGTTGACCTCGTTATCCGATACGACACCGCATTGACATATTTAGGCTTTCAGATAAAACACCAGTAAAACCAATGGTATGAAGTTTTTTTAGGCGCATAAGGCGCCCCTAAAATCTTGTCAACGTTGACATTTACCCCTTCCGGACAGCTAATTTCTACCCGACGAACGGTAGGTATGAGTTAACGTAAAAACGCTAAATCTCAAAAAATCGAGCCCCCAGAAGTCATCAAAACCCATCTACAGATCACTCGTTTTCCACTCCTCCCGCACGGAGTTTCATGAGCTGGAAGCCCGCCTACTCCTCTGCAATTCCCCCAATCGCACCTGATTGCGAGTAGGAGTTTCCACAGGAGATATCTGGCCCATGCCCTCTTCTCAGTACCATCAGCTAGCAGAACGCAAATTCAGCCTCCTGATTTTTGATGCCAAAGACGGCGCAGGGTAGATCCCGGAATTCCGAGCTCCTTTGCGGCCTGCGACTGACTAAATCCTCGTGCTTTCAGATCCTGAACCGCCAGCCATTTTTTGCGGGCCTCTTTGACCGCTGCTGTTGTCAAAGGCTGAGGTTCGTTGGGCAGTTGCACGTCTGCGAGACCCAAGGTTTCGACTTCTGCCAGAGAAGCCAGGAGAACCTCACGCACTGTGCGTTTTTCGTGAGATGCGACAGCAAGTGAGAGAAGGGTGATGGGCTCTACTTTGAGGGCCGCAGCGATCTGAACACTCATATCGACTGTGGCTGAATTCTTGGCGAGTTCGAGGCTACTTATGTTTGCTTGAGTCAGTGAGCCAGCGAGGTTTGCTTGGAGCAGCCCTTTCTGAGTGCGTAGCAGTCGAAGCACTGCCGCGTAGGAGTGGCGCAGAGACATTCAATGATCCCCATAAAAGCAGACGGTATGCCGTGTTTGCCTATAGCCACACAAACATATATATTTGTTTTAGTGGCGCTTTGCTCCTGAAGGCGCTTTAATTTACGAATATTGTCGAGATAGGCGGTGGTGGGTGGTTAGTCCCAAGGAGAATGGTTTGCTGGGGGAGGAGGGCATTGAGCTGCGAGGTTCCGAGCTCCCCCTTGATGAAGCCATCGCTTTGGCCAGAAAGCGCTACAAATGGATGCCCCTATGCGCCGTCGAGGAGTGGATCGTCCTAGATGCCATCGTCACCGACGAAGAGCGAGCCAAAGTAGCCGCCGCAGGCTGCCAGCCAATCTTTCTTTTTGCCCACAAAGTTGTGCACGACGAGCAGCGGCGTTTCGAACCAGGCCATTGGGTGCGCTCAAGCATGGGCACCGCTTTCAAAGAAGGCTACCTATTCGAAACACGCAACACGGTCTACGTCTTGCTTGGCCCAGGCCATCGTAAGTCTGCTTCTATCGAAGCGATATTTTCCCTTTTCTGATTACCCACCGGTTCTGCTGGGCAGCTGACGTGCTCCAGCAGTTTGAGGCGACACATGTTCAGAACCTTAGACAACGACCTGATAGGCGTCCCAGGAATGTTCGGGGAGGGCGTGTCCCATTGGCGTGGAGTCTCAAGGCTGCTCCGAACGCCTTGGTATCACTTAACCCTTAGCGTCGAAAATGAGGGTCGGCTCAGCGAGTGCGCGGTGATGATTGACGACACCCACCAGCTTCAAAAAATGTTGGTAAGCCAAGGCGCAAATTTAGCTATCACCGAGATTATGGCTGTGACGCCATCTTGGATGAATAAGTCCGGAGGCTGGCAGATGGAGCGGTTAACCAGAGTAACCGTAGGTGAGGACAGGTCTGGTTCTGAGGTTTGCTTGCTGGAAGTGGCTAAGGGGGCGGTGTATCACACCTCACACCAGCGAGACTTCAAGATTGAAGCGCTGGCCAACCTGAGGCCCGTCTTTCTCTCAAGCATGATTCGATCAGCCTGAAATTTACCAAGAGTCCCCCACGATACCAGCGCGCCTGGTTGCGTGTGCAATTCCTGATAACTCCATACAGATCGCAAACGGAGCGCAATTATGCTCGACACCATTGATGTAAATTTCCACGGAAAGCGCCACACAGATTTTGATCTCAAACGAATACTCAAAGCCCAGGAACAAGGTTTTGATGTGCCAGTGACCGCGTACCTCTGCGGTGTTTCCATCAGGTCACGGGCAGGTATCGGCGTAGTTTTTGGCCACAAGCGGAAAGACCAGTATGGTCGGTTTGCTGACGGCCATCTGATTCGGACTTCTGACGTTCTGAAAATTGAACGTGAGGGGCGGTTCTGGGTAATGACAACGGAGAACTCCAGGTACGTGCTCACCACGTTCCAGCGTGAAAACGGACGTGCCAGCCTTCGCAAATTCCTGCGTCTTTCACAAGGGCACCATCACCTAACCCCACGAGTGCTGCAGTGACTTGGAGTGAACAGCTAAGATGCTTTTCGTAGGGGAGGGTATACCCGCAGGAGAACGAGGGAAGCCAAACCCGCAGCATTATTCCGACTGCATTCTCCTGTCCCAGCCAAAGGTATCAGCGCAGGGCGCCAACCACTGCTGGATTTTTGCATTGCGTGCTAGCTCATTGGACTTCAGTAAGCGTGCGCCAAAATCGACATGGCGAAGGAATTGAATCTCGAGACACTGTTCCAACTGCTCTGCCAGCAGTGGAAAGTCCATAAGCCTCTGCATGCGTGGCCACCTGACGAGCTTATGGTAGCGTAGCTGCTGAGACTCAATACGCAGATCATCATTCGGGCGCCACTGGACATTGAATAGATCGTCATGACGTGACAGGTCGACGCGCCAGTTACCACTGGATGGGATACACAGATCGAGCTTAAGGGTGTCAGGCCGCAATTTGTTGCGCTTGAAAAACCAATGCTCAGGTGGTTCAGTCATCAGATCGATAGAGCAGACGCTGTATGACACCTCAGCTATGTCGAATCGAGAGAACCATTCGGCGATTTCGGGACAGACCGGATGATCGAACACACTTGACCTCTTCCTGAGTAGTTGTCGGATGGCTGCGCAGCTTACTCGCTTGAGCCCTTGGGGGTCATTCAACGTTGTCCTGGCATGTACGATCAGAAGGTGACTGATCGAGCCCAGGAAACAAAGATTTGGACACCATTGTCGTGGCCTGGCATAAATTAAGGACAAAATATGTTCAGCAAATCTCAGATCATTACCATTCCTGCCCTGATCTCATCAGTGCTTTTACTCACCGGCTGCCCGCCACCAGCATCTTTCACCCAATGGCAACGCACTTCTACCTCTGTAGAGGGCGTCAAAGCCGCAATGGCAGAATGTGGAGACCCTGTATCAGGGCCACTAAACCGTTTCCCAATAAACGAACAGATAATTCACTTTCAGTGTATGCAGCGCCTCGGTTTTACTCGTAAAGACGGCTTTGAATACTGTGAAATAATGAAGAATATGCCAGCCTGCGTCGAAGAAAGGCAGGGCCATCCACTAAGCTTGTCTCAGCTCGAAGCGTTACCGTTTGTCGAAGATGAAGCATTTCACCCAATCAAGCCTAATTCAGGTCGGGATGAACGTATGCAGGTCTCATGGCGTAAAGCGGGAGCATCACTCCATTTCTCAGTCCAGGTAGCTAATGATAGTGAAGCCCTGCCAGTGATGTATGCGTGCGGCTATGCGAAACCACTTGGGTCGAATCTGGACGTCGCCAACATCAGGCGCACTGCAGAAGTGCAGCGTTGCATGATTGATCACGGCTTTGAGCCCAAAAATAAAATTATGCTGGTTTGCCAGACTTACCCACAAGTGACGGGCTGTTCGTCGACAACGCCGCCGAGTTGATTAAGATAGAGAACAGAATGAAGAGGGGCTTGCTCGTGAGATATAAAATATCTTCCTAAGCAAGCGACGTGAAAACTCATGAGCCAAGCTACGTTTTCTACATCGATTTAACCGATAACACTTCCACGTACTTGTACTTCTTCCGGGCAGCCTTCACAGCCTCCTGCTCAGCAAGCAACGAGCTCAACGTATCGGCCTCGTGAATCAACTCGATCATTTTCCCCTCAAATTCGTTTCCAACACGTAACGTGACCCTCAGCCTGGGCGTAAATGCTTTCGCCACCTTCTTCTTGGCTGCTGGAGCGACAACGGGTTTTGCGAGCACAACTTCTTCCACAGGCTCATTTACTAGAGGAGCAGATATCTGCTCTTCGGGCTGAGGCGTACCGAATAGGGCACGACGCATTTCTTCTTCAGTTAATTCAGAGCTCATAGAACATCTCAAAGTGGGCAGTAATCAGCTCGACGAATTCTACTAGGATGGCGGCTCCAGCGTGTCCTCTGGGAGCATGTACGGCCACTGTGAATTCGTGCTACGTGGTCACAACATTTCAACGTGGTAGTGGGCCTGATAGCGATAAAAATGATGCAACGTAAGCTAGGCTATTGAGGGCTTAAGGGGGCATCGCAATGGTTGTCTGGCTTCGTCTTCGACAACTGAGTGAACTGCTCCAATGCGTTTTGGAAGTCCTCCAATGCAAAGCTCACCGGCTTGCTCCCAGCGATCCATTTTGTCGAGATTCCAACTTCCAGTTTGTCCGGAATACTTCGACCGAAGCGCCGCCAGTGTATGGTGTCAGCCTCGATTACCTGCTCAGCGACCAAGACGATACAGTCGAAATTCATGTCATCGCTACAGACCAGCAACGGCACGATTGTGGAGCTTCCAACCTCCGCCGGAATGATGCGACGGTTCGCAAGAGCGTCTTCGTCTTCGTCGATAAGCCAGATTAGAGAAAGACCAAGCCTTGCGACGTCTGACCATTCGAGATGAGTGGACAGCCATTGCTCAATGCCAATGCCGTCAATCATTAACCATGCGCAAGCGCTCCTGGCGAATCCAGGTCGGTGGTAGGCGGCGCTGATAGCTTGGTGCATGGCGAAGTCCTTTAAAGCAGTGCGGCTGTGTCACAGAGAATGATGATACTCCAGTGATATCACCCTACGCGTCAGATCACTACTCTCGGACGCTTGAAGGGCGGCCTATATTGCACCTAGACGGACGGGCAGCTTTCAACCTTGGCACAACGATGAGGACGAGGTCGGATTGCGAGCATCTTTTCCCGTCGGGCTTCCCTGACAAGCTGCTCCTCCGATTGTAATCAGTTACGATCCTGACGACTAATCAACAATCGAGATCGTGTCATGCAAGATGGCTGCTGGCCCTTCCATCTCTTCGGTGCCAATTTCGCCACTGAATCCGAGGCGAAGAAATTTGTGTTTGAGCAGTGGGAGCCAGAGCCCCCTGAAAGCGTAAGCGAAGCCGAGTACATTTCGTGGGAAGACCGCAATCCAACCTGGCGTCTAGCGGAGGAGCTGGGGTTCTCTATGGATTCAGATTTCGTTGAGCTTGCCGGCACCCCACAAGACGTCATAGCGCAAATCCGCAGTCAGTCCGAGAGAGCGTTGGTCAGCTCTAGGGTAGGAGAGTTCACGCATTTTATAATGGTGGGTTCGAATGCCATCTGGGGTGACCGTCGTTCGACTTCTACCCAAGTAGAGCCGCTGGTGCGCTTGCCGGAGAGCACTGCAACCATCACATATCTCGGCCTGTTCAACTGAGCTGACGGCCTCATAGGTTAGGCCCGTTTTTGACCAGGGGAGGGCACTGGATTAAGGCTAAAATTGTCCTCATTAGGGGCGGATGACGATTCAACCAGACGTGAAATTATGACCAGACAGCTTGTCTACCAACGAATACGAAATCGAATTGTCGAGCTACTTGAGTGGCTGATTGAGTGCGAGAATGAGCCACCTCGGTGTGGTATCAATGAGTTAATCAATTCATGGGAAGATTGGGTGCCAACTCCGTCGCCAAAAGGATACTTCGTCGATCAGGGGTTCACTCCAATGCAGAGCGTTTTTTTGGTAAATGTAAGTGCAGCCATCGAGGATTTTTGCGAAGCAACACCTGAACTCATAGAGAACGACGCTGCGGCAATTGCGCTCCCTCAATGGCGCCTTGTCATCGCTGCTGCCAAGCCGACGCTATCTGCGATGAAAGCGAGTACCAAAATGTCGGAGGAGAGTGACGACAGGCTCGAACGTTGAGTTGCTGGCTCTTTAAGCAAGGTATTGCGTACGATTTGCCGGGGTGCAGCAATCGGTCAGAAATAGGTAAGCGTCCAATCAAGTCATCTACCGATCCAGTTATCAGCACGAGGATGACTGCTTTTCGCCCATGCCGTAAGGTTCGCTACCAAAATCGCCACAGCCTTCCAGTGGTGGTAATACAGCAAGGAGAGCGAACAATGAACACCTTCAAATCATCAGTTCAAAACGTAGCTGCGGCCATAGGCCTCATCGCAGCAGTGACAGTCGGCGGATGCGTCATGATCCCTTACGACACGCCGGAATCAAAAGCCCAAATCCAGCGCGATCTGAAAATTGCACCATCGGATATTCAAGCCGTATCGGAAACTAACTGGTGCTTGTTCCCATATGGAAGCGAAGGCAGCTGCAGGGCCACTCAAGGCCTGGGAGTGTTGACCAGCAAAGGCCTGATCCTCAGCCTCTACAACAACCACACCTACACTGAAACCGCACGCATCCTCCCAGAACAAGTGCAGTGCGTGAAGACAGTTGGTGGTCGCACTGGAGTCGAACCGTTCGTTGTATTCACCAAAGACCGAGCGATCATGCTCGCCGTCATTACGCC
>Ga0213824_1000399_pt1 | contig 34178 bp, 29 predicted proteins | sample MC6MC0906MG_FD_179892 | JGI IMG/M metagenome (GOLD analysis project Ga0213824, IMG submission 179892) | Enriched soil aggregate microbial communities from Iowa State University, Ames, United States - MC6-MC0906-MG | ecosystem: Environmental > Terrestrial > Soil > Unclassified | place: USA: Iowa...
TAGAAAGCTTCGTTCCAAAACCGTAACCATTTAAAAAGCTCATTACTTTCTCTAACCCTTGATGTTCAACAATTGTCTCATATATTTCCTGCGCTTTTTGTTTGTTAACCACACCATTTAACGCATCAGGATCATCCATAATTTTAGAAATAGCATGCTCACCAAGGTGATCTACGATTTTTTCGGCCGTACGCTTTCCAATCCCTTTAAATAAATCGCTCGCTAAATATTGCACCATACCTGCTTTTGTTTGCGGCAATTCTTTCTTAAACGTTTCAACTAAATATTGTTTCCCATACTTCGGGTGGTCTTTAAAGTGACCTGTTAATGTAAACACTTCATCTTCATGCATACGGGGAAAATGACCGTTTATCATTACTTTTTTTTCGTCGTATGTTTCATTCGTTTCAATGATTTTCATACTGACAACGGAATAGAGGTTTTCTTCGTTGTGGAAAATGGTATGAAGAACTTGCGCTTTTATAAATTTTTTCTCTTCCTCAAACAAATCCATGGCATGTTGATTTCCCATCTTTCCTCTCCTTCCCGAGTTCTTTTCACCTTAATGAGCAGTACATCCCCCACCTCTTTCATATTCTTTAGATGAGGGGTAACTGCGCATTAAACTATAATTTCACTTTATTCAGCTTCTTGCTCTAATAAACGAACACCATTACCAGCTAAAAAGTGATCTGGCTGAATTTCAGTTGCTTTCTTAAATAAAGCAAGAGCCTTCTCGTTATTTTCTTCAAATACGTACGCAACACCTAAATTATAATACGCATCTGCATGCTCTTCATCCATTTTTAATACCTTTTCAAAATAAGGTTTTGCCTCTTGAATATGTTCTAGTCGCGCGAAGCAAAGTCCGCATTGGAAAACAGCTTCTACATCATTTTCATCTAATTCTGTTGCTCTTTGTAAAAATGGCAGTGCAAGGCGATCATTTCCAAGCTGCACATGTGTAATACCTAACATAAATGTTACATCAGCTGATTGTAATCCAGCTTGCATAGCTTGTTCAAATACAGCTTTAGCCTCTGCAAATTGCTCTTGACCGTAATATACGTTTCCTAATCCATAATAAGCAGCCGCAGATTTATCATCTAATTCTAATGCACGTTTATAAAATAAAATTGCTCGCTCACTATCACCTAATACATCTAATAAATTCGCAAAGTTAATGTATCCAAGCGCATCTTTCGGATTTTCTTCGATTGCTTCCGTAAAATTTTTAGCTGCTTCTTCCCAGTTTCCTTCTTGCATATATTGAATACCTGTTTCAAGTTTGTTTGACATGTCCTTCACCTCTACAACAAATTATAACAAAGAATGTATTTTTCAAGCGAACGAAAATTCGCTTTATGTAAAAGAAACCTCTAACCGCTAATCGGCAGAGGCTTCTCGTTTTATCCTAAATAATCTAATTTCTTACCACTATGATATACTTCATCAATTGTAGCGCCGCCTAAGCACTCATCTCCATCATAGAAAACAACTGCTTGGCCTGGCGTAATCGCACGAATTGGCTCATCACAAAGAATACGAACTGTATTTTCATCAACGATTTGAACCGTTACTTTATTGTCTGCTTGACGATAACGGAATTTCGCTGTACACGTAAATTCTTTTTCCTTCGCTTTATTACTTACCCAGCCTACATTTGTAGCAATAACTTCATCACCATATAGAAGTTCGTTATGGAATCCTTGGTCAACATATAAAATGTTTTCTTTCAAGTTTTTTCCAACGGCAAACCATGGATCACCATTACCACCAATACCAAGACCATGACGTTGTCCAATTGTATAGTACATTAAGCCATCATGTTTTCCTTTCACTTCACCAGATAATGTTTGCATTACACCTGGTTGCGCCGGTAAATAGTTACTTAAGAAATCTTTAAAGTTACGCTCACCGATGAAGCAAATACCCGTACTATCTTTCTTCGCCGCTGTCGCTAAACCAGCTTCTGTCGCCATTTCACGAATTTGCGGTTTCTTTAATTCACCTAATGGGAACATTGTTTTTGATAATTGCTCTTGGCTTAATTGATTTAAGAAATATGTTTGGTCTTTATTGTCATCAACGCCGCGAAGCATTTTATATTCGCCTTCCATATAAGCAACGCGCGCATAATGACCTGTCGCTACATAATCAGCACCAAGCGCAATTGCATGCTCTAAAAATGCTTTAAATTTAATTTCTTTGTTACACATTACATCTGGATTTGGTGTACGACCAGCTCGGTACTCATCTAAGAAGTACGTAAACACTTTATCCCAGTATTGTTTTTCAAAGTTTACTGCATAATATGGAATGCCAATTTGGTTACACACTTCAATTACATCATTGTAATCTTCTGTTGCTGTGCAGACACCATTCTCATCTGTATCATCCCAGTTTTTCATAAAAATTCCGATTACATCATAACCTTGCTCTTTTAATAAAAGCGCTGCTACAGATGAATCGACGCCACCGGACATCCCGATGACAACGCGTGTTTCTTGAGGTAGTTTGTTCATCATGTCACCTCCCATGCTAATTTTGTGTTAATCGTTTCACGATTTTCACTGTTTCGTACGCCGCTTTTTCAATTTGTTCTTTCGTATTTCCAAGTCCGAAACTAAAGCGTACGGATGAACGTATTTGATCGGAGTCTTTTCCGAACATCGCTACTAATACATGTGATGGATCAATCGAACCAGCTGTACAAGCAGAACCACTTGATACTGCAATGCCTGCTAAGTCTAAGTTCACAAGAAACGGTTCAATATTCATTCCTGTAAAATTTATATTCAACACATGCGGTAAGCGATATTCCAAGTCTCCGTTTACCTCGAAAGTAATGCCTTCATTTTTGAAGACAGATACCATTATATCTTTAAACTCTTCATATTGGGCATTTTTTTGCTCACGATTTTTTGCAGCTAGCAAAATTGCTTGCTGCAGTCCAGCGATACTAGGTACATTTTCAGTACCAGCACGGCGTTTTCTTTCTTGCTCTCCGCCTATTAATAACGGTTCAAATTTCACATTTGCACCAGCATATAGGAACCCGACACCTTTTGGTCCGTTAATTTTATGAGCTGAAATTGATAGTAAATCAATCCCAAACTCTTTCACATCAATTTCTACTAAACCATAGGCTTGTACCGCATCCGTATGGAAATAAGTTTGATGCTCTTTTAGCAACTTCCCTATTTCCGCAATTGGTTGCAGCGTCCCAACTTCATTATTCCCAAACATAACGGATACGAGAATTGTCTCTTCTGTTAATGCCTTTTGTATGTCAGAAACTTGAACGCGGCCTGTTTCATCAACAGGTAAATATGTCACTTCAAACCCTTCACGCTCTAACAATTCACACGTATGCAAAATTGCATGATGTTCAATTTGCGTTGTAATAATGTGGTTACCTTTATGACGGTTCGCACGTACTACACCTATAAGTGCTAAATTATCAGCTTCTGTACCACCGCTTGTAAATATAATTTCATTCGGATTCGCATGAATGCTACGTGCACACGCACGTCTCGCCTCATCTACTGCATGGCGCGTTTGACGTCCATAAAAGTGAATACTAGACGGGTTTCCGAATGTTTCTGTCATATATGGAATCATCTTTTCGACCACTTCTGGGTGAGTCGGAGATGTCGCAGCATGATCTAAGTAAATGCGTTCCATTAAATCTCCTTCTTTCCAAATCGTTTCACAAGGAATTAAATGTAAAACATATAGCCCCCGTGATTTTCTTCCTCATAACGTACTAAATCTTCTAACGTTGTACTATCTAACACTTCTTGCACCGCATCACGAACACGCATCCATAATTGGCGTTGCGCTGGTTCTTCTTCTTCTATCATTTCTACAACACTAATTGGACCCTCTAGTACACGGATTACATCTCCAGCTGTAATGTTAGCCGGCTGATCTGATAATACATATCCACCGTACGCCCCGCGCGTACTCTTTACAAGACGAGCGTTACGAAGTGGTGAAATTAATTGCTCTAAGTAATGTTCAGATAAGTCATGTGCCTGCGCGATTGATTTTAATGAAATTGGACCTTCACCAAACTTTTTTGCAAGATCGATCATAATTGTTAAGCCGTAGCGGCCTTTCGTTGAAATCTTCATCTATTTTGCACCTCTTTTCAAATTTTCACTTCTATTGGTTATATCTTATTTATAAAAAACACAATTTAAAATCCTATGAAATTATAGCATAATATAGTATTATAAGAAATTTCAACTTGTGTATCAAAATGATAACATAAAATCACATTGAAAAACTCGGAAATTATTACAATTGAAAGAAAAATGAAAATATTCATATTCATCTTTCCCACAATACAGCATCCTATTTCAAATTCCACTAAAAAAAATGATACGATAGAATGAGATTATATATTAAGGGAGACGGTAAAAATGAAACAACCACTCGCACATCGAATGCGCCCTACAAATATTCAAGAAATTATTGGACAACAGCATTTAGTTGGTGAAGGAAAGATTTTATGGCGAATGGTCCAAGCAAATCATTTTCAATCTATGATTTTATACGGTCCTCCAGGTACAGGAAAAACATCAATAGCTAGCGCAATTGCGGGAAGTACTGGAACCCCGTTTCGCCTATTAAATGCTGTTACTCACAATAAAAAAGATATGGAAGTTGTCGTACAAGAAGCAAAGATGCATCGACACCTCGTTTTAATTTTAGATGAAGTTCACAGGTTAGATAAAGCGAAACAAGACTTTCTATTACCTCATTTAGAAAGTGGACTCCTCACTTTAATCGGTGCAACGACGAGTAATCCATTCCATGCGATAAACTCTGCTATCCGAAGCAGATGTCAAATCTTCGAGTTACACGCACTAACAGAAGATGATATTTTAATTGGTTTAAAACGAGCTCTTGAAGATAAAGAAAAGGGGCTCGGAGAATATGATGTAACTGTTACGGATGAAGCATTACATCACTTTGCAAATGCATCAGGCGGAGATATGCGTTCAGCTTATAATGCACTTGAATTAGCTGTTTTATCTAGCTTTACAACTGACGACAAAGCTGCGGAAATCACGCTAGAAATCGCAGAAGAATGCTTACAAAAAAAGAGTTTCGTTCATGACAAAGGTGGAGATGCTCATTATGACGTATTATCGGCATTTCAAAAATCAGTGCGCGGAAGTGACGTAAATGCAGCACTTCATTATTTAGCCCGCCTTATTGAAGCAGGTGATTTACAAAGTATCGGTAGACGCCTTCTTATTATGGCATATGAAGATATCGGACTTGCTAGCCCGCAAGCTGGACCGCGCACACTTGCAGCGATCGAGTCAGCTGAACGAGTTGGATTCCCTGAGGCACGCATACCACTTGCAAATGCCGTTATCGAGCTATGCCTATCACCAAAATCAAATTCAGCTTATAAAGCACTTGATGCTGCATTACACGATTTACGTAACGGTCAAACAGGTGATATTCCAAGTCATTTAAAAGATAGTCATTATACAGGTGCCGAATCACTCGGAAGAGGCATTGGATACTTATACCCACACGACCATCCAAATGGCTGGGTACACCAACAATACTTACCTAATAAAATAAAAAACAAGCAATATTATAAACCGAAAATGACAGGGAAATTTGAGCAAGCACTTTCTACTGTTTATGAAAGATTACAAAGTTCGAATAAAACGAAAAATAAAGGGTAACATAAACGAAAACGTCACCATTACGGAGGCTTCGCTTATGAAAACACGTCAAGATGCATGGACAAGAGAAGACGATCTCCTTTTAGCAGAAACTGTTTTACGACATATCCGCAGCGGCAGTACACAAATAAAAGCGTTCGATGAAGTTGGCGATGCTTTGAACCGTACTTCCGCAGCTTGTGGATTTAGATGGAATGCTGAAGTCAGACTGAATTACGAAGATGCGGTGCAGCTTGCAAAAAAACAACGTAAAGAATTAAAACGTTCCGAAGCTAAAATAGAAAAAGAGCATTTCACGAAAACGAAACAACTCGTAATCGATGCCGAGTTTTCAGAAGATATTACACCAAGTAAACAAGAACTTACAATGCAAAATGTCATTTCATTTTTGCAAAACTTGGAGCACAATAATCCTTCACTCGCAAAGCTACAAACCGAAAATGACGTATTACAAGCTCAGCTCACTTCCCTGCAAAAAACGAACGATGAACTTGAAACAAAATTAGCTGTACTTACCAAAAAACAACAAGCTATCGAAGAAGATTACGCAATGCTTGTTAGAATTATGGACCGTGCTCGAAAACTCGTTTCGGTTGAAGAGCAGGAGGAGCAGATTGCTCCGATTTTCAAAACCGATCAAAATGGGAATTTAGATATTATATACTCAGCAGAGAATTAAAAAACTCCCCACCCAAAATGAAAAGGTGGGGAGTTTTTTACAGTAAATAATTGGATAATTATAACTGTAATATTATTATAAACCTAATAACTATTCTCAAAGGGAGCTGGTAATTATTTCATTAATAATCTTCAAAATAACTCTTGGCCTTCTCGTACTGACTTTAGCTCTTTTCACCATTCACAGTTTAAAAAAGACATCCGCCTACAAATCAGATAAAGTGAAACTTTAATCCGTGGGGGTTTGTTCATTCCCCGCGGATTATTAGTTGAACCAATCGGGCATTTACAGGCAGTTGACCTCCACCTAACTCCTTTTCTCGAGCTGAATTTTGAGATGAGGGTCTTACTGCCCGTTAATGCGGGATAAATATGATCATTACTTACTAGCCTTGCTTACATTTGAACTAGTAGTAATGCAAATATCCATATTTCTTTAATATATAAAAAAAGCATATACCCTAAATGGATATATGCTTTCATTTTATTCTTGCCCTACACGCTTCACTTCTACGTTTTTAATACGCTCGCGAACAACGTGACTTGCCATAATTAAACCTGCCACAGATGGTACGAATGCATTTGAAGAAGGCGGTAATTTCGCTTTACGAATTTTTGCATTTTCGTCTGGTACGATTTCTTTACGTACTTCTTCACGAATTACGATTGGGTTTTCGTCAGAGAAGACAACTTTTACACCTTTTTTAATACCATCTTTACGAAGTTTCGTACGAATTACTTTCGCAATTGGATCTGTATGTGTTTTAGAAATGTCCGCAATACGGAAACGAGTTGGGTCCATTTTATTTGCAGCACCCATACATGAGATAATTTTAATTTTACGACGTAAACATTGTTTAATTAAATGAATTTTGAACGTAATCGTATCAGATGCATCCACCACGAAATCCAATCCGTGTTTGAAGAACTCTTCATATGTTTCGTCTGTATAAAACATCTCTAAACCAATTACTTCACACTCTGGATTAATGTCTGCAATACGCTCTTTCATTAATTCTACTTTTGAACGTCCTACAGTAGATACTAACGCGTGAATTTGACGGTTTACGTTTGTAATATCTACAACGTCTTTATCAACTAATACGAGACGCCCCACGCCAGAACGTGCTAACGCTTCTGCCGAAAATGACCCTACGCCGCCAATTCCTAAAATACCGACTGTACTATTTTTTAATATTTCAAGGCCTTCTTTTCCAAAGGCTAATTCATTACGTGAAAATTGATGTAACATTCAGCTCTACACTCCTATTACAAAAATGGTCTACCATGTATTCTAGCGTTTTTCCGACTATTTGTATAGAAAAAGTTATAGAATTCCTAAAAATACATATTTCATGAAGGAAAACATAGTGTAAACCTGATTTTTACTTCCTCTCAAATACACGTTTAAAAAGGAGGATTTAGAGAACCGAGCAGATCGAGGCGCTGAAGTCAGGAGGAACGCAGTGTAGAGAGACTACTCGAGCACCGGACTGGCAAAGCAACGACGAGATGCGACAGTTATCTGAACCGGACTTTTTTAAACAACCTCTCAAAAAAAATCTAGATGGTATTAGTATAACCATCTAGACCCTATTTTTACTTCTCTTCTTTTAAGTTTAATTTTAAGTTTAACTCTTCAAGCTGTGCTTCTGCAACTGGGCTTGGCGCTTCTGTTAATAAGCAGCTTGCGCTTGCTGTTTTCGGGAATGCAATTGTATCACGAAGGTTCGTACGGCCTGCAAGTAACATAACAAGACGGTCTAAACCTAATGCGATACCGCCGTGTGGTGGAGTACCGTATTCGAATGCTTCTAATAAGAATCCGAATTGCTCTTGTGCTTCTTCTTGTGAGAATCCAAGTGCTTTGAACATTTTTTCTTGTACGTCACGCTCGTAAATACGAAGTGATCCACCACCAAGCTCATAACCATTTAATACAAGGTCATATGCTTGTGCACGTGCTTTTTCTGGTGCTGTTTCTAATAGCTCAACGTCTTCACGGAATGGCATTGTGAATGGGTGGTGAGCTGCGAAGTAACGATCTGCATCTTCATCGTACTCAAGAAGTGGCCAATCCGTTACCCATAGGAAGTTAAATTTACTTTCGTCAATTAACTCAAGCTCTTTACCTAGACGTAAACGAAGAGCACCTAAGCTATCTGCAACAACGCTTTTCTTATCTGCTACGAATAGTAATAAATCGCCAGCAGTAGCTTCTAATGTATTCATTAACGCTTTTGCATCTTCTTCACCGAAGAATTTCGCAATCGGTCCTTTTAAGCCGTCTTCTTCAACTTTAAGCCAAGCTAGACCTTTTGCACCGTATACTTTTACGAATTCAGTTAATGCATCGATGTCTTTACGAGAGTATTTGCTTGCAGCACCTTTTGCATTAATTGCTTTTACTTGTCCGCCGCTTTCTACCGCACTTGTAAATACTTTAAATCCACAATCTGCTGCAAACTCAGATAAGTCTGTTAGTTCCATTTCAAAGCGTGTATCCGGCTTATCAGAACCGTAACGAGCCATTGCATCAGCATATTTCATACGAGGGAATGGTGCACTCACTTCTACACCTTTTGCATCCTTCATAACTTTCGTCATCATGCGCTCCATCATATCTAAAATTTCATCTTGTGTTAAGAATGAAGCTTCGATATCGATTTGCGTGAATTCTGGTTGACGGTCTGCACGTAAATCTTCGTCACGGAAACAACGTGCTACTTGATAGTAACGCTCAAATCCGCCGACCATAAGAAGCTGTTTAAATAATTGCGGAGACTGTGGTAATGCATAGAATTCACCATCATGTACACGACTTGGTACTAAATAGTCACGAGCTCCTTCTGGTGTACTCTTCGTTAAAATTGGTGTTTCCACTTCTAAGAACTCTTCTGTGTCTAAGAAGTTACGAATTGTTTTCGTTACGTCGTGACGCATTTTGAATGTGTTAAACATTGCAGGACGACGTAAGTCTAAGTAACGATATTTTAAACGCACATCTTCTGATGCATCTGTGTCATCAGCAATAATAATTGGCGTTGTTTTCGCTGCATTTAATACGTTTACTTTCGTTGCTTGTACTTCAATACGCCCAGTTGCCATATTGTCATTAATTGCGCCTTCACCACGCTCAACAACTGTACCTTCTACGTGTAATACGTATTCGCTACGAATTGTTTCAGCTACTTCTAGCGCTTCTTTTGATGTTTCTGGGTTAAATACAACTTGTACGATACCTGTACGGTCACGTAAGTCGATAAAGATTAATCCGCCTAAGTCACGGCGTTTTTGTACCCAACCTTTTAATTGAACTGTTTGTCCAACTGCTTCTACTGTTACTTTTCCACATGCATGTGTTCTTTCAGCCACTGTAAGTTCCCCCTATATTAATTTCTCTGCTACGTATGAAGCAAACACATCTAATGCTACTTCTTCTTGTTGGCCTGTTGCCATATCTTTTAAGTTAATGATGCCTTTATCTAGCTCATCTTCCCCTAATACAGCTACAAATTTTGCCTTTAGACGATCTGCTGATTTAAATTGTGCTTTCATTTTGCGATCTAAATAATCTTTTTCAACTGATAATCCAGCTTTACGAAGATCAAACGCAACTTTCGCAGCATGGTCTTTCGCTTTTTCACCAAGCGCTACAACGTAACAATCGATACTATGTTCAATTGGTAATTCAATATTTTCAGCTTTTAGTGCCATAATCAAACGTTCAATACTCATCGCAAAACCGATACCTGGCATTTCTGGTCCACCGATTTCTTGTACAAGTCCGTTATAACGGCCACCACCGCTTAATGTAGTGATAGCACCGAAACCTTCTGCCTCACTCATAATTTCAAAAACAGTGTGTTGATAGTAGTCTAAACCACGTACTAAGTTCGGATCTTTTTCAAACGGAACATCCATCATCGTCAATAGCTCTTGAACTTTGTCGTAGTATACTGCTGAATCTTCGTTTAAGTATTCTGTAATAGATGGTGCTGTACTCATTAGTTCATGATTACGGTCCTTCTTACAATCTAAAATACGAAGAGGGTTCTTTTCTAAACGAGATTGACAGTCAGAACAGAACTCGCCGATACGCGGCTCAAAGTGTGCGATTAATGCATCACGGTGAGCTTGACGACTCGCTGCATCACCTAAACTGTTTAATACAACTTTAATATTTTTTAAGCCCATGCCGCGGTAAAACTCTACAGCAAGTGCAATTACTTCTGCATCAATTGCAGGATCGTTACTACCGATTGCTTCAATACCGAATTGTACGAATTGACGATAGCGACCTGCTTGTGGTCTTTCATAACGGAACATTTGACCGATATAATATAATTTCGTTGGTTGTGTTGCATCACCGAACATTTTGTTTTCAACGTAAGAACGTACAACAGGTGCTGTACCTTCTGGACGTAATGTTAAACTGCGCTCTCCACGATCTTGGAATGAGTACATTTCTTTTTGTACGATATCTGTCGTATCACCAACACCGCGTAAAAATAACTCAGTGTGTTCAAAAATTGGTGTACGAATTTCTTTATAGTTGTAACGACGGCAAATTTCGCGTGCTTGCCCTTCGATATACTGCCATAACTCTACACTACCTGGAAGAATATCTTGCGTTCCGCGTGGGATTTGAATAGACATATTCAGTTCCTCCTCAAATTGTTTTAATCTTAATAAAAATAAAAAAACTCCCGCCTCTACTGTTTGAACAGTAGGGACGAGAGTATTATACCCGTGGTGCCACCCTAATTGAAGCACGTATGCTTCCACTTTTTTAATAACGCTTAAATGTGCGTTCATCTCTACTAAGCGTATAAGCCTTTCAAGTTGAAACCTACAGAGTGTCATTCAATCAGTCATCATGCAGAAATGTTTTCAGCCTAAGACATTTCTTCTCTTTCCATGTGTGTCTCATTTACTCTTCTCTATCAACGGTTATATTCATATGTAAATATAAAATTACTATACGTTTGTTGAGTAGGATTGTCAAGTACTCTAAGAGCGTTCAATTTGCTTCTTTAGACGCTTTACATCTTGAAGAGAAATTCCAAACTCAGAAGCAAGCTCCATTGAAGTGTTGTTTTGTTCTTTTGAAATAAAATCATGAAAATTCACGTTAAACAGTTGGTTTGCACCATTTGTAACAGAATGCCCTTTTTCATTCATACGCATACGTATATCCCTCACATTCAATATGGATGTTTTACTTTTTATTGTTCCATATTGATTAGAGAGTTATACATAACTGAAACCGCTATTGATTCCAATTAAGGTGAAACTTTAATCAATGGGGTTTTGTCCATCTCCACTGATTATTCGTCCGACTCCCAATCTAACTCCCTCGCAGTCGCCGAATTTTGAGGTGAGAGTCTTACTCCCACAAATAGCGGGATAAATGAACAAAACATACAACAATGTATAAAAAAGAGAGGATTATATAATCCCCTCTTCTTAAGCAACACTATTTACTATCCACAATTAAGGTCACCGGACCATCATTGATTAAAGAAACATCCATCATTGCTCCGAACTTCCCTGTTTCTACATGCAATCCTTGCTTACGAACTTCCTCATTAAAGAAATCATATAAGCGCTCTGCATAGTCAGGTTTGGCAGCATCCATAAAGTTTGGACGTCTTCCCTTGCGGCAATCTCCGTATAATGTAAATTGCGAAATAGATAGAACTTGTCCTTCTACATCAAGTACAGAGTGGTTCATCTTTCCGCTCTCATCTTCAAAAATACGTAAGTTTGCAATTTTTTCTGCAATATAAGTTGCATCTTTTTCTGTATCTTCGTGCGTAATGCCAACTAGTAATGTTAAACCGAACGGAATTTGTCCTACGATCTCACCGTCTACTGTGACAGACGCTTCTTTTGATCGTTGCAAAACAACTCTCATCTTTTCTACACTCCCTATTAATGCATCATGCGTCGTACTGCATAAATTTCTGGAACACGTTTAATGCGCTCTACTACTTTTTTCAAGTGCTGTAAGTTTCGAATAGAAATCGACATGTTAATCGTCGCCATCTTATTACGATCACTTCTACCAGAAACAGCTGAGATATACGTTTTCGTTTCTGTAACAGCTTGCAATACTTCATTCAATAAACCACGGCGATCATAGCCTGAAATTTCAATATCAACATTGTATTCAATTTCTTTTTCAGGGCTACCCTCCCACTCTACTTCTAGTAAACGCTCTACAGCTTCTTCCGTATGCACATTGACACAATCACGACGATGAATCGATACACCTCGGCCTTTCGTAATATACCCAACAATATCATCACCCGGAACTGGATTACAGCATTTCGATAAACGAATTAGTAAATTATCAGCACCGCTTACCTTTACACCAGAATCCCATTTTCGAATTTTCATCGGTTTACGAACTTCTTTAACTTCAACGATGTCTTCTTCTTCACGTTGTTTACGGAACTTGTCCGTTAGTCGCGTAACAATTTGCGCTGCTGTAATTCCGTTATATCCAACTGCTGCAAACATATCTTCTTCATTTGCAAAGTTAAACTTCTCAGCAACACGTTTTAAATTATCAAGCGCTAATACTTCTTTCATCTCATACTCTAAGCCACGCACTTCTTTTTCAACAAGTTCACGGCCTTTTTCAATATTTTCATCTCTACGTTGTTTCTTAAAGAATTGACGTATTTTATTTTTCGCATGAGATGTTTGAGCAAGCTTTACCCAATCTTGACTTGGACCATACGAATGTTTCGATGTTAAAATTTCAATGATGTCACCAGTTTTCAACTTATAATCAAGCGTCACCATTTTCCCATTTACTTTTGCACCAATTGTCTTGTTTCCAATTTCCGAATGGACACGATACGAAAAATCAATTGGAACAGAGCCAAGTGGTAACTCCATTACATCGCCTTTTGGTGTAAAGACGAATACCATGTCAGAGAATAAATCAATCTTTAATGACTCCATAAATTCTTCTGCATTAGAAGCTTCATTTTGCCATTCTAATATTTGACGGAACCAAGTTAGTTTCTTCTCTAATGTACCTGTTGTTTCTGCTGTTTTTCCTTCTTTATACGCCCAGTGTGCCGCGATTCCGAATTCTGCAATCTCATGCATTTCTTTCGTACGAATTTGCACTTCTAGCGGGTCACCTTTTGGTCCAATTACAGTCGTATGAAGAGATTGATATAAATTCGCTTTCGGCATTGCAATATAATCTTTAAAACGACCTGGCATTGGTTTCCAGCACGTATGAATAATTCCAAGCACCGCATAGCAATCTTTAATACTATTCACAACGACACGTACAGCTAGTAAATCGTAAATTTCATTGAATTGTTTATTTTGCAATGCCATTTTACGATAAATACTGTAAATATGTTTTGGTCTTCCAGAAATCTCAGGTTGAATTGAAACCTCTTTTAATTTCTCACGAATGCCAGTCATTACTTCATCTAAATATTCTTCACGCTCTGCACGTTTACGCTTCATTAAATTCACAATACGATAATATTGCTGCGGGTTTAAATAGCGAAGTGACGTATCCTCTAACTCCCATTTAATAGTACTAATTCCGAGTCTATGTGCTAAAGGTGCAAAGATTTCTAACGTTTCATTCGCAATGCGACGCTGCTTCTCTTGAGGCAAATGTTTCAATGTACGCATGTTATGAAGACGATCAGCTAGTTTAATTAAAATAACTCGAATATCTTGAGCCATTGCGATAAACATTTTGCGATGGTTTTCTGCTTGTTGCTGCTCATGAGATTTATATTTAATCTTTCCGAGCTTCGTAACACCATCGACAAGCATAGCGATTTCTTTATTAAATTCTCGTTCAATATCTTCTAATGTAATCTCTGTATCTTCTACTACATCATGCAAGAAACCTGCCGATACTGTAGCTGGATCCATGTGTAAATCAACTAAAATACCTGCTACTTGAATTGGGTGAATAATATATGGTTCACCTGATTTTCTATATTGTTCGCTATGTGCATCGCGTGCATATTCATAAGCACGTGCTACTAGCTCAATATCTTCATCCGCTAAATATTGACTTGCTTTCTCGAGTACCTGTTCAGCTGTTAGTACTTGCTCATTTGCCATCGAATCACCTTTTATTGAAAATTGACTTTGTCTTTATTAAATAGAATAAATTATATTCTATCATTATAACCCAATGATTGTGAATTGTGAAAAGGAAAAGATTTTACTGACATTTCACCTTATTTTTTTGTTCAATTATACAAAAGTACCCGCTCCTCTCCAAGAGATTCACGGGTACTTTTTATCACCGTAGTTTTACCTATATAGTGATTAGTATTTTTCTAATACTAATACATCGTAACCATCTAACATTTTACGACCATCTAAGTAAGTAAGCTCTACTAAGAATGCAATTCCTGCTACAACTCCGCCAAGTTCTTCAACTAGCTTAATTGTCGCTTCAATTGTTCCGCCTGTAGCTAATAGATCATCTGTAATTAATACGCGTTGACCTGGTTTGATTGCATCTTTATGGATTGTTAAAACATCTGTACCATATTCTTTGCCGTAGTCAACTGTAATTACTTCACGTGGTAATTTTCCTAATTTACGAACTGGTGCAAAACCTACTTCTAATGCATAAGAAACTGGGCAACCGATAATAAAGCCACGTGCTTCTGGTCCTACTACAACGTCAATATCTCTTTTTTTCGCATACTCAACGATTGCGTCTGTTGCTGCTTTGTATGCTTTGCCGTCGTTCATTAAAGGTGTAATATCTTTAAACACAATACCTTCTTTTGGATAATCCGGTACAATTGCAATATGTTGCTTGAAATCCATATTTCTGAATCCTCCTCAGATTTAAAGGTTTGTAAATACAAATCCTTTACCCTAACTGTTCTACTTCTTTATGATTACGAATCGTTTCAAACCACGTATATAGTTGCTGATATGTGCTATAAACCAATTCTTTTTCTAATTGTAAGTGGTTCATTTTCTCACGATATGTGTTCGATTCAATTAAATCACGCTTTTGTTTTTGTTCAGCCATAAAAATGACACCGTCTTTTATTGTAACAAATTCTAACTCAAAAAACACCTGTGTCATGAAATTTACTGTGTCTTTTGACCAACCTTTATGACGACATAGTTGTTCCCCATATTGTTTTAAAGAAAATGGTGCTTTTTGGTTCAAGAAAGAATAGTACCATTTAAAGTGTTCCCGCGTTGGGACTGTACTAAATAAATGGTTGTTCTCTTGATAAAATAGCGTATAAATTCGAGATGGGAACCCGACTTTAAATAAATCGCGCAATTCATCTGTTCCTTTCGGTAAATCGAGTAACACAATGTATTGATCATCCAAATGCGTTACATCTGATGCATGCACGATATGCTCTTTATAGTCTTCTAAAGAAAATTTATTCAATACCTCTTCAGAAAAATACACCATTGTTATTTTTTCTGTAGGAAGTTCTGCTAAATTCGCTTCTACATTACGCATACTACGCCAATCAAATAACTGCCACGCCTCTACAGCAATATCTTGTACCATTAATTGCGGCTTCTTAAAATTATTCCATTCATTAATGGATGCTTCTCCTATTACAGAAACTTTTGCAACTGGAGAGATTTCTTTCGCATAAGCACCAAATCCAAATCCAATTGTATCCAATGTTGCTTGTCCATCACGAAGCGCCATTTTTAAATGAGATCCATCCGACCCGATTGCACGAATGCTTTCTAAATCAGCATCTTTTACCGCAATACGTGGTTTTGGATTTCCAACACCAAACGGCGCTAACTTTTGCATATCCTCAATTGCAGCAAGAGTTACATCCTCCACCTTACAAAAAGCATCAACTGCTGTAATTGGAATAAAATCTTCCTCAGTTAAAATCACATCAGCTTGCCCATTTAACCTGCGTCTTAATTCATCTACATCATTCATATGTAGCGTCATTCCCGCTGCCATCGGATGCCCTCCGAAGTGTGGCAATAACTCTCTACAATCTGACAAATTTGCAAACAAATCAAATCCTGCAATACTACGTGCTGAACCTTTTGCTGTTTCTTTTACAGGATCAATGCATAATACAATCGTTGGACGATAAAAACGTTCAACTAATTTAGATGCGACAATTCCAATTACACCTGGATTCCATCCTTCTTTTGCCAGTACTAGTACTTTATTGTCTTCTGGCGGGAAATTATTTTCCACTTCAGCGATAGCTTCTTCTGTAATTTGCTTTACAATATCTTTTCGCAGTTTGTTCAGCTCATCAATTTCTTCAGCTAGCTCTTTCGCTTCTTCTGGATCATCTGATAATAAAAGATGTACAGCCGGCGTAGCATCTTCTAAACGTCCAACTGCATTAATACGCGGTGCGAGCGAGAAGCCAATACTCTCTTCTGTAATTTCACTTTGCGAAACGTTAGCAACTTTAAATAGCGCCTTTAGTCCGATATTTTTCGTCATACGCATATGCTTTAAACCGCGCTTCACTAGCAATCTATTCTCACCATGAAGTGACACTAAATCGGCTACTGTACCAATTACTGCAATTTCTAATAAATGTTCTGGTACACGGCCTAGTAGTGCATGTGCAACTTTAAACGCAACACCAACACCCGCTAAATAGTGAAACGGATAAACACCGCCTTCTAATTTCGGATGAATAATTGCAAGTGCTTCTGGTAATTCTGGCGGTGGCTCATGGTGATCTGTAATAATAAGATCTATTCCAAGGTCCTTCGCTACCTTCGCTTCATGTACCGCTGCAATACCAGTATCTACGGTAATAATTAGTGAGAACCCAGCGCTATGCGCCCAACGAAACGCTTCTTCGTTTGGTCCATACCCTTCTGTAAAACGGTTTGGAATATAAAATTCTACATCTGCACCTAATTCTTGAAGCGCAAGATATAACACAGTCGTACTACTTACTCCGTCCGCATCGTAATCACCAAATATTAATATTTGCTCTCCATTTTGAATTGCCTTATTTACACGTTCTACCGTTCTATCCATTCCTTCTAATAAAAATGGATCGTGAAATTCTTGATTTTCTGTATTTAAAAAATCTAAAATCTTATCTTCTGTATCTAATCCTCTACCGAGGAATAACGAAACAACAAGAGGTGATAATTGCAATTTACTTGCTAATTCACTCACTCGCTCTTCACTATATTCTTTTTCTTTCCAACGCGTCTTCGGTTGTAACACGAAATCACCCCTTAACCTATCCATTATACAAGACAGATTAAGGGGTGACAATATGATGCAAGCTACGATGCAATATCCATATACTAAAATATTAATGCTATTTAATTTGGAGAATACGGATTTATATGTACAAACACATTTTGTACGTTATCTTGTTTCATAAGCGTTTCTTTCACATGCTTTCCAATGCGGTGCCCTTCTTCTACAGTAATGTATGGATCTACAGAAACTTTAATATCAACAATAACGTAATGACCATGCTCCCTCGCATATAAAGAACCGATTTTTTTCACACCATCTATTTGAAGTACTGCTTCTCTAAGCGGAATAACATCTTCCTCATGAAGAACATGATCAAGCGTTGCATGAATCGCTTCTGCCCCAATACTCCACGCCATTTTCGCAACAAGAAGTGAAACAAATAATCCTGCAATTGGATCGGCATATACAAGCCAATCTAAACCGAACTTACCACCAATAATCGCTGCACAAATACCGATTAAAGCTGCAATTGAAGAAAATACATCCGAACGGTGCTCATATGCATTTGCAATAATTGCATCACTATTTATCCTTTTCCCTAATCGGAATTTATATTGAAACATTCCTTCTTTCACGACAATAGAAAAAATAACAGCAAAAATCGTAATTCCCTTCGGCGGTTCTAGTTCTTGTGAAAAAGCTTTTATAGACGAAATCGCTATCTCTAGTCCAACAATAAATAATAATACCGCAACAATAATCGCTGAAATCGATTCCGCTTTGCCATGACCGTACGGATGATCTTCATCAGGCGGCTGCTTCGCTGCTCGTAATCCAAAAAGTACAGCTAGCGAGCCAATTACATCTGACCCAGAATGCACTGCATCCGCTAATAGTGCTTTACTGTTTCCAATATAACCAATCACCGCTTTTATAATCGCTAATATAATATTACCAACGATTCCGACAATAGCACCAAACTCGGCCTGTTTAAAACGTTCATCTTTTTCCATAATTAAAATCCCTTCTTTTCTTAACCTATCTTTTTATTTTAACAAAAACAGCGATAACTTCACCACTTTCTTCCATTTTATTCTTTCAAAAGTTGCTATCTTATTGTATCCACAAACGAAAAAAGAGATGCCTCATAAAGAGACATCATCTTTTTTATACTTGCGGTTCAGATTCTACTTTCTCAACCTTTTTCTTGTTTTTGCCCTTTTTCAAACGACGGTTTTCAAGCATTAACCAAATTTGAGAAGCAACGAAAACAGAAGAGTACGTACCTACAACTAATCCAACAAGTAACGCAAACGAGAAGTTACGTAGTGACTCACTACCGAAGATAAGTAACGCAATTACTGGGAATAACACTGTTAATACGGTGTTAATCGAACGTCCAAGTGTTTGGCGAATACTTGCGTTTACGATTTCTTCTAGGTCTTTTATGTCGCGAACGCGTTTTTTCTGTTTGTATAGCTCACGGTTTCTATCAAACGTAACAATCGAGTCATTGATAGAATAACCGATGATTGTTAATACCGCAGCGATAAACGTTAAGTCTACCTCTAATTGGAAAATACTAAATATAACAACCATAACGAATGCGTCATGTAATAATGCAAGTACTGCAGATAATGCGTACGTAAATCTGAATCGAATACTTACGTATAAAATGATAACTGCAGAAGCGATTAATACTGCGATAAATGCATTTCGTGCAATTTCTTTACCGATTGTCGGTGAAACTGTACTTACGTTTGGATCTGTACCATATTTATCGTGGAAGAATGTTTTTGTTTTCGCAATTTCATCTTTTGATAGAACACCTAATGTACGAACTGCGAATCCTTTATTGTCATCTCCAGTCGGTACAATATTTTCTTCCTTCACGTCAATTTTCAATTCTTTAAAATCTTTATGAACATCAGACACAGTAAGTGTTTGTTTTGATTGCAAGTCGATACGTGTACCACTCGCAAAGTCAATACCAAGATTCAATTTGAAAATTGGTAGTATAATTGCACCTGCAATTACAACTACAATCGAGAAAACAAGGAATTTATGACCGATATTTACGAAGTTAATACGATCAAATCTTGTCGGTGGATGTACTACACCTTTTGTTAATGGAATAATATCCTTTTCCTTAACACCAAAGTAAGATGGTTTTTTATCGAAGTAACGGCTCTTTACAAGTAATCCTAGTAAGAAGCGAGTACCGAATACGTTCGTAATGAAACCAACTAAAATACTTACGATTAAACTTGTTGCGAATCCTTTTACAGAGCTATTACCATAAACGAATAATACACCAGCTGCTGCAAGAGTCGTAACGTTTGCATCTAAAATTGTTGCTAATGAACGATGGTTACCAGCACGAAATGCTGACATCATTGACTTACCAATTTTCAGCTCTTCTTTCAGTCTCTCGTACGTAATAATATTCGCATCAACTGCGATACCTACCCCGAGCACTAACGCCGCAATACCTGGTAACGTAAGAACTGCATGCATCCAGTTAAAGACAAGTAATGTAACGAAAATGTATAAGCCTAACATAATAACCGCTACAATTCCTGGTAAACGGTAGAATACAAGCATAAATAAGAAAATAAGAGCGATACCAATCGCACTAGCGAAAATTGTTTGTTCTAACGCTTGTTGACCAAATTTCGCTCCAACAGATGTTGAATACATTTCTTTTAAATCAACAGGAAGTGCACCTGCATTTAATAAAGATGAAAGTTGCTTCGCACTTTCAACTGTGAAGTTTCCACCTACGATAGATACTTCAGCTTGATTAAACACTTGGCTTACTGTTGCTGCTGATAAAAACTTCGGATTCGGTTTTGCGGACTCTGCTTTATACGAATCTTTTCCTTCTTCAAAATCAAGCCAAATTACCATTAAATTCGTTGGTGGTGGCATTTTTGAAATTTTTTCAGTTACATCACGGAATTTTTCAGCGCTTTTTAGAGTAAGACCTACGCTCGCACGGCCTTGCTCATCAAATGTTTGCTTCGCTCCGCCGCCTTTTAAATCCGTTCCGTCCATAAGAAGGTTGTCATCTACATCACGGAATGTTAATTTCGCTTGTGTTGATAACATCTCACGTGCTTTTTGCTGATCTTGTACACCAGCAAGCTGTACACGAATTCGATCTTGCCCTTCGATTTGAATGTTCGGCTCACTTACACCAAGAACATTGACACGATTTTCAAGAGCACCTACTGTACTTACAAGTGCCTCACGATCGATTTTATCACCTTTTTTGGCTGGTTTTACTTCATACAGAATTTCAAAACCACCGCGAAGGTCTAGTCCTAGACTAATTCCTTTTGCTATGTCTTTTCCTGCCGCACCAATTACTCCACCGATTAATAAAACGATGAGGAAAAAGGCGGCAATTCTCGTACCACGCTTTGCCATATGTACCCTCTTTCTGCTACTAACACTTTCAATAAATCTCTTACGATTCATTTTTACACGTGTGCATACGCCTAGTTAGTAGACTTCCTTTCTATAAAATACATGTATTTTCGCTAGTTCATCACTAGCTGTGTCGGTAAGCTTGTCACCATACCTACACTTTCATTATTTATTTTCTCTCTTCACTACCCCCTTTATATATGATCTTAGACATAATTATTTCCTCATTATCAATACCTATCATTATACTGCAAAAGGAAGAACAAACCAATTACAGTCGGTTATTTATTTTCATATTCGTCAAACGACCAAAGTGGCGCTTGATATGCTTCAACAGTTAAATAATTCATATATTCATTAGTACTTACTCTTAATACATCATTTACTAATTCATATAACCTAACATCACTGTCTATCTTTTTCCACTTTTTCGCCTTGAGAAACTTCCAAATATCATTATCTGTCACTCGGTCGTAACCGAACATTTGAAACTCTTCTACTTTACTTTCTAAAACGACTTGTAACTGTCCGCGGTATGATTCTACCAAAGCCTCTTTATCCAACATATATAAACATCTCCTTCTTATTTCAGCACGAAAAGTCGCTTTTAATCCCGCTCTAATGGACAGTAATAACTTCTTTCAAGAGCACTCTCATACTCCACTCTCTTAAATGCTTGTCATTCTTGTCTCATACGTGCATATAAATTATTGTAAATCATTCCATTGATTTTGAGAAGGTAGGAGAAGAGTATGACAAGACAAAGCTTTTTAAAAGGTGCATTTATTTTAATGATAGCTGGATTTATTACAAAAATCCTTGGATTTATTAACCGCATTGTAATGGCACGTATTTTAGGCGAAGAAGGCGTTGGCCTTTATATGATGGCTGTCCCCACCTTCATTTTAGCAATTACATTAACACAAATAGGTCTTCCCGTTGCAATTGCAAAATTTGTAGCAGAAGCGGAAGCGGTGAACGATAAACAAAAAATAAAAAAAATATCAACCGTATCACTAGCTGTCACTTCCTTTATTAGCATCATTTTAACAATTGGGATTATGCTCCTCACACCTATTTTAGCAAAAACATTATTAACCGATGAAAGAACGTACTATCCATTAATGGCTATTTTACCTGTCGTTCCTGTTATTGCTGTTTCTTCTGTTTTACGCGGTTATTTCCAAGGGAAACAAAATATGAAACCTAGCGCTTATGCTCAAGTCATAGAACAAGTTGTCCGCATTACAATTATCGCTGTATGCATTCGGTTATTTTTACCTTACGGCGTAGAATATGCTGCAGCTGGCGCCATGCTATCAGCCGTTCTTGGCGAAGTTGCATCTTTATTATTTTTACTTACTTTATTCCAGCGCGAAAAACATTTATCTATACGCTCTGGTTTTTTCACTACGGTAAAGGAGAGCAAAAATACATTTTATTCTCTTATGGATATCGCACTTCCAACTACAGGAAGCCGTTTAATCGGTTCCGTTTCATATTTCTTTGAACCTATCGTTGTTATGCAAAGCTTAGCAATTGCTGGGGTTGCTGCTTCTGTCGCAACACAGCAATACGGTATATTGAACGGTTACGCCTTCCCGCTTCTATCACTACCTGCCTTTATTACATACGCCCTTTCTACAGCACTCGTCCCTTCCATTAGCGAAGCAATGGCAAAGAGACAGCACAAATTAGTGGAACACCGTTTACAACAAGCACTTCGAATTTCTTTAATTACTGGTGGATGGTCAGTCGTTATTTTATATGTATTTGCTTCACCCGTCTTAACGCTTATGTATGGATCGGACAGTGCAACAGCTTTCATCCAACTTCTTGCACCTTGCTTTTTATTTCATTATTTTCAAAGCCCACTTACATCTGTGTTGCAAGCTTTAAACTTAGCAAGAGCTGCTATGATGAACACATTTATTGGCGCTATCGTAAAATTAATCGTTATTTTTGTACTAGCTTCAAAGCCAGAGTTTCAAATGATGGGAGTTGCCCTCGCAATCGCAGCAAATATAGTGACGGTAACATTCCTTCACTATGCTACTGTTTTAAAGAAAATTAAATTTACCATTTACGCAAAAGACTATATTTTTGGAGGACTTGCCATCGGTATTGCAGGCGCCTTCGGTTTTTACCTTCATAAGTATATTATTTTCTCTCCTTCACTTGGCATACAAACATTATGGGAAATCACTTTAACAACAATTGTTTATATTTTCCTCCTCTTTGCTTTCAAACTCATTCGAAAAGAAGAGTTGAGTCGCCTCCCTATCATTCGGAAACTTTCATTTTTGAAGTAAATAGGCTTACTATTTAATACGGTAAGCCTCTAGTTTTCTTTCAAATCCACAAAAAATTGGCCATTTTGAAAGCTGCAGTATAAAATTTGTGCTATATCGTTATAACCTAAGTTTTTTAATTTTCCAATGAGCCATCCATCTGTGTGTTCAATCATTTGCAAATGATTGAATTGAATTTCTCCATCAATAATTAATGGGAGTGTAAAAATTGGCATATCATTTTTACTCTTTTTACTTTTTTGTTTTTGAAAAATGGACAACTTCCCTGATGGTTCCAAAATAGCGTATTCCACATCCCGCACATCTCCAATTCCTTGCTCCCTTAATTGCATCATTAAATCATCTATGTTATAGCGCTGTTTCCGCATCTTTTTTTCATCAATCTTTCCCGCATTTATAAGAATAGCCGGTTCCCCTTCTATTAAATGTCGAAAACGTTGAAACTTTAAAGATATAACTGACAAAATGATTTGTATACACATAAGAAAAATCATCGGAACTAATTGATGCCAAAGTGATTTATCGGTATTTTCAATTGCTACTACGGCCATTTCTCCAAGCATAATGAATACGACTAAATCTAATACACTTAGCTCTCCAATTTCACGTTTACCCATAAGACGGAAAATAATTAAGATAATGATATACAAAAGCATCGTCCGGCCAATTATTGATACCCATTCCATTTCTACATCCCCTTTTTTATTTATAGACTTCCCTACAAAAAAGAAACTAGTCTAACTTGATCAAAATGAAAATATGCTTGTATTAAAAAGGGGGAATTCATAAATGGATGGAACGAAAAAATTATCAACTGCAATCGGCTTCGGTATTATTACCCTACTTATCCTCGCATCTATTACTAGCATGGTTATAGCTCTATTATTAAAGTTTACGAATATGAATGAAGGGACATTAACCGTTACTATTTTGATACTAGCTCTTCTATCTATGCTTATGTCTGGGTTTATTGCTGGCAAAAAAGCGCAAGGGAAAGGTTGGCTAGTAGGTTTCACAACTGGACTTACATTCGCCATACTTGTTTTTCTAGTTAACTATTTAGGCTTCTCTCAAACTTTATCGAACTCACAGTTACTTTACCAATTAGCATTAATGGGGGCGAGTACACTCGGTGGTATTTTCGGTGTAAATATGTCAAAACAAAATAATTAAAAAAGGCCCTGCACATTTCATGCAGGGCCTTCCTCATTAGTTTTTCACAACTTCACGAATCGCATTGCGATCGAAAGTTAAGTGTGAACCACCAGATTTAACAACAATTTTCGTTTCATCTACTGATTCAATTGTACCGTGTAAGCCACCAATCGTTATGATAGCATCACCTTTTGACAACTCATTTTGCATTTGAGCAACTGCTTTTTGACGCTTTTGTTGCGGGCGAATTAATAAGAAATAGAAAATCGCAAACATCGCAACAATCATAATGATATTCATCATACCTGGATTCATCTTTTGTTCCTCCTTTTAAATTATGTATTAGAAGTTTTTAGCATTCGGTTTATTAAAGCCATACTGTTCAAAGAACTCTTCGCGGAAATCGCCAAGACGGTCTTCACGAATAGCTTGTCTCACCTGCTCCATTAAGTTTAACAGAAAATGAAGGTTGTGATAAGACGTTAAACGAATTCCGAACGTTTCATCACATTTCATTAAGTGACGAATGTACGCGCGCGAGTAATTTTTACATGTGTAGCAATCACAGTTTGGATCAAGCGGACCGAAGTCTCTAGCGAATTTCGCATTTTTCACAACTAAACGACCTTCACTTGTCATACATGTACCGTTTCGAGCGATACGAGTTGGAAGTACACAGTCAAACATATCAACACCGCGAATTGCACCATCAATTAACGAGTCAGGAGAACCTACTCCCATTAAGTAACGTGGTTTATTATCCGGAAGAAGTGGTGTTGTAAACTCAAGAACACGGTTCATAATATCTTTCGGTTCACCAACAGATAGACCGCCTATAGCATATCCAGGGAAGTCCATTGAAACAAGATCTTTCGCACTTTGACGACGAAGCTCTTCAAACTCTCCACCCTGTACAATACCGAATAAACCTTGATCTTGTGGACGTTCATGTGCTTTTAAGCAACGCTCTGCCCAGCGACTTGTACGCTCTACGGATTTCTTCATATATTCAAAAGTAGCTGGGAATGGTGGGCACTCATCAAATGCCATCATGATATCTGAACCTAATGCATTTTGGATTTCCATCGCTTTTTCTGGTGATAAGAATAATTTATCTCCGTTTAAGTGGTTACGGAAGTGAACACCTTCCTCTTCGATACGGCGGAAGTCACTTAAACTGAACACTTGGAATCCGCCTGAATCCGTTAAGATTGCACGATCCCAGTTCATAAACTTATGCAAACCGCCTGCTTCGCGTACAATTTCATGACCTGGACGTAACCATAAGTGATACGTATTACTTAAAATAATGCCAGAATCCATTGCTTTTAATTCTTCTGGCGACATCGTTTTAACTGTTGCAAGTGTACCAACTGGCATAAATGTTGGTGTATCAAATGAACCGTGCGGCGTGTGTACACGACCTAAACGCGCACCCGTTTGTTTACAAGTTTTAATAAATTCATAACGAATTGCTGTCATAATTTACTCCTTTTATTTGTTTCTCATTTTAGCGTGAGATGCAACAAACATTGCGTCACCAAAGCTAAAGAAACGATATTTTTCTTTTACTGCTTCATTATAAGCATGAAGTACATTATCTCTATTTGAAAATGCACTTACAAGCATAATTAATGTTGATTTTGGCAAATGGAAGTTTGTAATTAAACCATCAATTGCTTTAAATTCATAACCTGGGTACATAAAAATATCTGTCCATCCAGAAGCAGCGCAAAGCTTACCATCATGATCTGTCGCAATTGTTTCTAACGTACGAGTTGATGTCGTACCTACTGTAATAATACGTCCACCATTCTCTTTCACACGATTTAATAACGCAGCCGTCTCTTCAGACATATGGTAATATTCCGCGTGCATATGGTGCTCTTCAATCGTATCTGCAGAAACTGGTCTAAATGTTCCAAGCCCTACGTGAAGTGTAATAAATGCTAACCCGACGCCTTTTTGCTTCAATTTCTCAAGTAACTCTTCTGTAAAGTGAAGTCCAGCCGTCGGCGCTGCTGCTGAACCGATTTCCTTCGCATATACAGTTTGATAACGATCGCGATCTTCCAGCGTCTCTTTAATATACGGAGGAAGCGGCATTTCTCCAAGTTCATCTAAAATTTCATAGAAGATGCCGTCATATGAAAATTCAAGCTGACGTCCACCTTGATCTGCAGTTCCTGTGCAAGTTGCTTTTAATTTCCCTTCACCAAAAGAAATTACAGTTCCTTCTTTTACACGTTTCGCTGGCTTTACAAGCGTTTCCCACTTATCTCCATCCTCTTGTTTTAAAAGAAGCACTTCGATATGCGCACCTGTATCTTCTTTCACACCGTGTAAACGAGCAGGCATAACTTTCGTTTCATTTAAAACTAAGCAATCCCCCTCATGTAAGTAAGAAAGAATGTCTGTAAAATGTTTATGCTCAATATCACCGGTTTCACGGTCTAACACCATCAATCTTGATGTTTCACGCTCTTCAAGCGGGACTTGTGCAATAAGTTCTTCTGGTAAATGAAAATCAAACAGATTAATATCCATAACTGTATCCACCTATTTCTTATTTGAATCGATTTATTATATACATAATAAAAGATAATACAATACTTAACACAATACATGTAATGATAGGAAAATAAAAGGTAACGTTACCTTTTTTCAAAAAAATATCGCCTGGAAGCCTTCCAATGAACTTCCAAGCTAGACCAACAACGATGAGTAAAATACCGGCTGTAATAAGCAGCTTTGGCATCTCCGTCATGCTTTTGGCATCTCCATTCCGAAATGTTCATATGCAAGCGGAGTTACAATCCGGCCTCTTGGAGTTCGTTGTAAAAAGCCAATTTGTAATAAATACGGCTCATACACATCTTCAATCGTATGAGATTCTTCCCCAATCGTCGCCGAAACTGTTTCTAGTCCAACTGGACCACCACGGAACTTTTCAATAATACCAAGTAATAATTTATGGTCAATATGATCAAGACCTAATTTATCTACTTGCAATAGTTCTAACGCCATTTGTGTAATTTCCATTGCAATTGTTCCGTCGCTGCGAACTTGTGCGAAATCACGTACACGTCGTAATAAACGATTCGCTATACGAGGTGTACCACGAGCACGTCTTGCAATTTCTAGTGCAGCTAACGAATCTATTTCAACTTCAAACACTTCTGCTGTACGTTCGACAATCGCAGAAAGCTGATCTACTGTATAATACTCTAATCGTGAAAGTACACCGAAACGGTCACGAAGTGGTGCTGATAATGCACCTGCACGCGTCGTTGCCCCAACTAGCGTAAATGGAGGTAAGTCTAAACGTACAGATCGCGCTGATGGTCCTTTTCCAATCACGATATCAAGACAAAAATCTTCCATCGCCGGGTATAGCACTTCTTCAATAGATCTATGCAAACGATGAATTTCATCAATAAATAATACATCTCCAGGCTGAAGCGCTGTTAATACAGCTGCTAAATCTCCTGGTCTTTCAATTGCGGGACCTGACGTCGTTCGAATGTTAACACCCATTTCATTGGCAATAATATTCGCAAGCGTCGTTTTACCAAGTCCAGGTGGGCCATATAAAAGTACGTGATCTAACGTTTCTTCACGCATTTTCGCCGCTTCAATAAACACTTCTAAATTATGTTTCGCTTTATCTTGGCCAATATACTGACGGAGCGTCTGTGGCCGTAATGAATACTCTAAATCTGCATCTTCGTATCCAGATTCCCCTGAAAGGAGACGTTCGTCCATTATACTCACCTCTTACCGTTTAGTAAAAGACTAAGTGCCTTTTTAATATATTGATCCGTAGTTAATGATTCTTTTAATAACTCTGGTACAACGCGAGAAACTTCTCGTTCTGCATAACCAAGTGCACGCAATGCTTCCAGCGCCTCATCAAGTTCAACTGATGAACCTTTCTTCTCATCAAAACTTTCAACATCTGAGAACAAATCAACAAACGCATCTGGTACAACATCTGCTAGTTTTCCTTTTAAATCTAAAATCATTTGGCGCGCTGTTTTCTTTCCGACGCCCGGGAACTTCACTAAAAACTTCTCATCTTCATGTTCAATCGCTTGAACGACCTGTCCTGTTTGACCAGAAGCTAAAATTGCAAGAGCGCCTTTTGGCCCAATGCCAGACACACCTAACAACTTTGTAAATAATAAACGCTCTTCACGTGTTTTAAACCCGTAAAGTGCCATAATATCTTCTCTCACATAATGATATGTATAGACACGAATTTCTTGCTTACTTCTTTGAAATACATACGGATTTGGTGTGAAAATTTGATAACCAATTCCATTATGGTCAATTACGACATATTCCGGTCCTACATACTCCACGTAACCTGTAACATATTCAAACAAAATACGATCTCTCCCTCTCAAATCATGTATTCCATTTTAACATATTTAACAATAGAAAAGCGAGACTGCCCCAACAAATGTTCTCTATTTGAAACTTCTGTTATTTTCCATTGACAGAACGTATAAAGCACCTTAATATACAGAGGTCGATAATGATTATCAATACTAATTAAAGGGGTTACATCAGGATGAAACAAAGGCTATTTATTTTATTTACTATTATGCTAGTTGTTCTTTCTATCGTTGGCTGTTCTTCTCAAAAAGAAGAATCGAAAGCGAAAGAACAACCGAAAACAAAAGTTGTAAAACACGCTAAAGGGGAAGCTACTATTCCAGTAAATCCAAAGAGAATTGTTGACCTATCTGGATCAACAGAAGAATTATTACTTCTTGGACACAAACCTGTTGGTACAGCAAACACATATAAAGATAAAATTCAAAATCATTTAACAGAAAAATTAGACGGAGTAAAGGCAGTAGGTTGGTACTGGGCACCTAAAGTTGATTTAGAAGCTGTTACTGCATTAAAACCAGACTTAATTATTTTAAATAATCGTCAATTGAAGATCTATGATCAACTAGAAAAAGTTGCACCAACAGTTGTTCTAGAAACAAATCTAGAAGACTGGCGTGGTAAGTTTAAAGAAGTAGGTAAACTATTTGACGAAGAGAAGAAAGCTGACAAATGGATTGCAGACTACGACAAAAAAGCAGACTCTTTATCAAAAAAAATTAAAGAAAAAACAAAAGATGAAAACTTTATGTTCGTCGCAGTTACACCTCAAAACTTCCGTGTATACGGTAGCTTTGGATACGGTGACATCATCTTTAACGATTTAAAGCTTCCAGCAACAAAAGGTACAGATTTAAAACAAACGATGGCACAAGTATCACTAGAAGGTCTTGTTGCATTCCAGCCTGATCAAATGTTTATCGTAAACTTCGGCGGAGAAGCTGATAAAGTGTACGAAGACTATAAAAACAGTGCCGTTTGGAAAGATAATAAAGCAGTAAAAAACAATCACGTATACGAAGTATCAAATGAAGTCTTCAATACAAAAGCATTCAATCCAATCGGAAAAGATATGCTAATTGATGAAATTGCAAAAGAAATTTTAGATAAAAATAAATAAGAAAAAGCAGCTCACCATGAGCTGCTTTTTTTCTTATTTTGCACTGCATACTGCTTCATTTTTTCGATTGTCTTCACAAAACCTTCTTTTGATTTTATGCGAATACCACGTTTCAATTTCGCACGCTCATAACTCTCAAGCTTTTTCATATCAATTTGAAAGAAGGAGTGGATTGCGTTATCACTTTTCGGTAACCCTTTGAAAATTTGTAATATCCCTTCCTCTGAAACACCAAAATAACCGCTCGTTTTCAGTAAAGGAGAAATATCATCAACTTTCTTTTGTAATACGATTTGCACATCATCACGATCAACAAGTTGCCATTCTTTATATTGCTGCAAAAACTTTTCTAAATCCGCTACCTTTTCTGTCAGTATTTCCTCACTTACTTCTCCATCAACATACATGCGCTCTAATAAAATTGTAACTTGAGGTTCTTTTTCTACTACTTCTGCCCTCACATCGGATCCATAAGCTAAGCAAAACATCATAACGAAAGCTTGCAATGCAATTAGTATCCATTTCATTTCCGTTCACCTCTTCTAGGCAAAATCATACTTTCATTTGTAGTTTTTCCGGAAATGGGGGTTTTATCCATATAAACACTAGTATTAAATTCTAGGAAAAATAAAAAATGCAGATAAGAATTTATCCTATCTGCATATATCATTTACTTTTATATAAAATGAAAGACGCCTGCAAAGCAGGCGTCTTGATGCGTTTACGGCGAGAGACCAGGCGACCACATTCGCGTGTTTAGCACTTAAGCATATCTCTCGTCTTACGTAAATTAGCTCATCGCTTTGCTAATATAACATTAATAAGATAGAAGCGCAACATGTTTATAAAAATATTTCATTTCCTCTTTCATCCAAACCGACTTTATGTAAATTATAAATTGATAAATGTAATATATATATTACAATTAATATAATAGCGAAATCATAATTAACAGGAGATGGATATTGTGAAAAAAATAAAGGATGAACGACTCATTCTGCAAACGTTAAAAAACGTACGTATTGCCTTTCTTTTTCAATCACTTGGTATAATTGGAATTTTAGGATATATCGGATTCACTGAAGGAGTGGATCAAATTACGAAATCTCCATTGTGGTTATTATTTATACTTACCAGTATGGTAATTAGTTATCTACAACTTAGAGTTTCAATCGATGTAGAAGAAACCGAAAAAGAAATAAAATTAACGCCTTATTACAAAATTATTTTACGCTCTCTTATTGTAGGAATTATCATGGCTATGATTTATATCATTTTCAGTCCAGAAAGACCTCTGTTTGAAGCTATTTTAACAGGTGGTATTCTCTTCATATGCTTTTTAGCGTCTTACTCCGTTAGTTATTTTATAAAAAAACGCCGTTTACAATACGACGATGAATAAAGAGGAAGGGCTAGCCCTTCCTCTTTGATTTGTTATCGTACTGTACCAGTCAGACCGTAACGAATATCTCGGAACATATTTGTTATGTCACGATTAAAATCGTTTGTAACTGTACCGTTACGTAGACGTGTACTCATTGCATCGACACGAGTAAACATGTCATTTCTTACAGAAACATATACGTTTCTATTTCCAACTTCATTCACAACAGCTTGACGAATTTCGTTCGCCATCGCTGTTTCATTCGTCGTTGTATTACGTGGTTTTACCGCAATCGCTACATCGTTTCCATATACAACTGTAGAAACTCGATCTACGTTATTCATACGTTTTACACGATTCGTAATTTTCTCTGCAGTTTTACCATCATTGTTAATGTATGAATTGTTCATTGTAATATTACGAGTTGGATGCGGATTAGCAATTTGCCCATTGTAATTTACATCACGGTAATAATTATTATATCCTGTATCGTTACGACCGTTTCTATATGTTACATAATCTGTATAACGATCATTACGCGCTACATTATCACGATACTGGTGTGTATCATTATAAGATGTACGCTCGTAATTGTAGTTACGTCCATCCATGGCATTATTATCTTTCGGTGTACCACATGCAGCTAATGCACTGGTAACTAACAAAGAAGCAGCAATCACTTTTACTTTCGTATTCAATACAAAAACCCCCTCTGTTAGAATGAACTTCTCTTCTGAAAAGCTCCCTCTTATGATGAGTAACAGAGTAGTTTTTTACACTGTTAATATTTCACTAGGAATTTTCTAACACTTGATGACAAAACTTTATTTTTTTAATTAACATGAATGCAAAAAAGGCGGGAATACTCCCACCTTTTTTAAACTTCCTCTTCGTCCTCTTCTTCCGAAACTGGCTCTCCAAATACATTTGGTGGATCTGGTTGATAATACATCGTTCCTGGCTGTGGTGCATATGCTGGCTGAGTTGGTTGATAATATAATGGATTAGCATATTGCGGTCCACCTGGTTGTGGACTATATAACCTATTTTCTCCTCCGCATCCACAATCTTCTTCACCTTGCACGAGTGGCGGCATATTATTATCCATTGGCATCATATTCGGATTTGGCATAGAAGTATATTGCGGCGCCATTTGTTGATACGGCATTTGATTGTATAGATTTTGTTGCTGATACTGCGGATATGGTGGCATCATTGGCTGTTGATACGGCATTTGATATGGCATCATATTCGGCGGTTGGTTGTTATCCATTATTGGCATTATATTCGGCATTTGGTTGTTATCCATTATCGGCATCATATTTGGCATTTGGTTGTTATCCATTATCGGCATCATATTTGGCATTTGGTTGTTATCCATTATCGGCATCATATTCGGCATTTGGTTGTTATCCATTATCGGCATCATATTCGGCATTTGGTTGTTATCCATTATCGGCATCATATTTGGCATTTGGTTGTTATCCATTATCGGCATTATGTTTGGTGGTTGGTTGTTATCCATTATTGGCATTATGTTTGGTGGTTGGTTGTTATCCATTATTGGCATTATGTTCGGCACTTGTATATTTGGCGGTATTACTTGCGGGATAGTAACATTTTCTTTTGATACGTTTGGTGAGACTATATTCCCTATGTTTTCTTTCTTCACTTGTGGCGAGACTATATTCCCTACATTTTCTTTCTTCACTTGCGGTGAGACTATGTTCCCTATATTTTCTTTCTTCACTTGCGGTGAGACTATATTCCCTACATTTTCTTTCTTCACTTGCGGTGAGACTATATTCCCTACATTTTCTTTCTTCACTTGTGGTGAGACTATATTCCCTACATTTTCTTTTTTCACTTGCGGCGAGACTATATTCCCTACATTTTCTTTTTTCACTTGTGGTGAGACATTTCCTATATTGTCTTTTTTCGTTTGCGGAGAAATGACGTTACTAGGTTTCATTTTACTAATTTGAGGAGCAATTAACTCGCTTCCCTTTTTTATTACATCTGAAATTTTATATTCTTTTTTCGCTTTAATTGGCGGTTGCGGTGGCTGCGGTAATACATTAATGGAAAATTTAGTATTTTCCTTCGTAGTTGGCTTTTGCTTTTCTACTTTCTCTATAACAGGTGGTTTTTGAATAACAGACGGCTTTTCAACCAGTTTTTCTTTTTGAATCGGCTTTTCTTGTTGTACTTCTTTTTGCGGCTTCACCTGTATTTCTTTTTGTGGTTTCACTTGCATTTCTTTTTGCGTTTGTTGCATAGCTGGCTCTTGTGTAATCGGTGCTGATTGATACGTAACTTCCTCTTCATCTTCTATTCCAAGTGGAGTTGGTGTTGATGCAAACTCTTTTTGTTGCACCTCTTTTACATATTGTTTTGGCGGCGTAGAACCCGCTCCAGGCTGTTGTTTCACATGAACGCCGTTTGATGGTACTTTAATTTTCATTCCTGGCATAATAAGGTCTGGATTACTAAGCTGCGTATTTGTTTTTTTTAGCGTCTCAAAATCCACTCCGTACTTTTTTGCAATTTTCCAAAGGGTATCCCCTTTTTGCACGATATGAATTTTCAAATTTTCCCCCTCCTGTATAACTTATCTATAAATAAAAACACTTTGAGGTAACACTTTCGAAAAGACTTTAATTTCATTTTACTTTTATCACTTCAAACAATATGGTTTGAAGTGGAATAAGCATAAAAAAATCACAATGATTTCCTCAACACAATGTATGCCTATTTCATTCTTGTT
>Ga0213824_1000406_pt1 | contig 33964 bp, 30 predicted proteins | sample MC6MC0906MG_FD_179892 | JGI IMG/M metagenome (GOLD analysis project Ga0213824, IMG submission 179892) | Enriched soil aggregate microbial communities from Iowa State University, Ames, United States - MC6-MC0906-MG | ecosystem: Environmental > Terrestrial > Soil > Unclassified | place: USA: Iowa...
GGCGCTCCCCTGCTAAGGGAGTATACCTCATAAGGGTATCGGGGGTTCGAATCCCCCCTTCACCGCCATTATTCGCTTAGGGCGCTGTAAACGGTAAGAACGCTAAGTAGTTGTTTTTAAACGAAAAGTTCTTGCAAAAATGTTTCAGCGACCTATAATGCGCAGCAAGACACGGACTCATAGCTCAGCTGGATAGAGTACTCGGCTACGAACCGAGCGGTCGCAGGTTCGAATCCTGCTGAGTCCGCCATTTTTGAAGTGGCTTTGCTTGCAAGGTTGCTTCAATCAACCAGTGGTAATCTGGTCTAAAACTACCAACCACGGACTCATAGCTCAGCTGGATAGAGTACTCGGCTACGAACCGAGCGGTCGCAGGTTCGAATCCTGCTGAGTCCGCCAATTTTGAAGTGGCTTTGCTTGCAAAGGCGCTTCAACCAATCAGTGGTAATCTGATCTAAAAATACCATCACGGACTCATAGCTCAGCTGGATAGAGTACTCGGCTACGAACCGAGCGGTCGCAGGTTCGAATCCTGCTGAGTCCGCCACTTTCGAAGTGGCTCTGCTTGCAGAGACGCTTCAACCAACCAGTGGTAACCTGGTCTAAAACTACCACCACGGACTCATAGCTCAGCTGGATAGAGTACTCGGCTACGAACCGAGCGGTCGCAGGTTCGAATCCTGCTGAGTCCGCCATACATCAAGAAGCCCGCTCATTTGAGCGGGCTTTTTGTTTTCTACCGCTCACTGATTTATCAGTGATGCCCGCTAAACTCCAAGTAAACCGGCCCGACAACCTTTTGCGCGGTGCATGTGTTTTTTCTTTCGCACCAGCCGTCGCACAGACAGCTTCGAGCGTTGTCCTAGCTTTATCGCGCAAACGATTGTTCTGGCCAAAAATTTAAGCGATCTGACAGCTTAGGCAGTGTATGATTGCGCCCGTCAGCCCCGCCGGGGCTTGTGGAATACCACCATGGACTTACCCAGTAGTTACTCCTTAACACGATTCATACAGCTTGATCTGACCGATTGATTCCCCCGGCGTGCTCCGCTGCTGGGAGTGGAGTTCGCCTATGACTGAAGTAGAAGTAAAGAAAGCGCAAGAGAGCCTGCAGGATCGCCTGGCCCAGGTGGTCGAACTGCTGCAGCGCCAGCGCGTGGTGGAAGACCTGACCCATCGTCAGGAAGGCCATCATCACGACCTGGTGGAAAACCTCGTCCACCGTCAGAACCTCGTCGAATTGCAGCGCAAGCTCGACGACCTGCACCCTGCAGACATCGCCTACATCCTCGAAGCCTTGCCCCTGCAAGACCGCCTGACGGTCTGGCAGTTGGTGCGCTCGGATCGTGATGGCGACATCCTGCTTGAAGTCTCCGATTCGGTTCGCCAATCGCTGATCGCCGACATGGATGATCACGAATTGCTCGCTGCGGCCAAGGAAATGGACGCTGACGAGCTGGCCGACCTGGCGCCGGAGCTGCCACGCGACGTCGTTCACGAGCTGATGGAAACCCTCGATGCCCAGCAGCGCGAGCGTGTGCGTTCGGCGCTGAGCTATGACGAGGAGCAGGTCGGTGCGCTGATGGACTTTGAGATGGTCACCATCCGCGAAGACATCAGCCTGGAAGTGGTGCTGCGCTACCTGCGCCGCCTGAAAGAGTTGCCCAACCACACCGACAAGCTGTTCGTGGTTGATTACGACGGCATCCTCAAAGGTGTGCTGCCTATCAAGCGCTTGCTGGTCAACGACCCGGACAAGAAGGTAGCGGAGGTCATGGCGACCGACCCGGTGTCCTTCCACCCTGAGGAAGATGCCTACGACGCTGCGCAGGCTTTCGAGCGTTACGACCTGGTTTCGGCGCCGGTGGTAGACAAGAGCGATCGCTTGATCGGCCGTTTGACCATCGATGAAATGGTCGACCTGATTCGTGAGGAGAGCGAAAGCGAAGTCCTCAACATGGCCGGTCTGCGTGAAGAGGAAGATATTTTCGCTTCGGTCTGGCGTTCGCTGCGCAACCGTTGGGCGTGGCTTGCGATCAACCTGATTACCGCGTTCCTGGCCTCCCGGGTGATCGGCCTGTTCGAGGGGTCGATCGAGAAGCTGGTAGCCCTGGCGGCGCTGATGCCGATCGTGGCAGGGATTGGCGGCAACTCCGGTAACCAGACCATCACCATGATCGTTCGCGCCATGGCGCTGGACCAGGTATCGCCGGGCAATACCAGCCGCCTGATGCGCAAGGAGTTGGCGGTGTCGCTGCTCAATGGGCTGATCTGGGGGGGCGTTATCGGGATAGTAGCGTTCTGGCTCTATGGCAGCTGGTCTTTGGGTGTGGTGATGACCGCAGCGATGACCCTGAACCTGTTGCTGGCGGCGCTCATGGGGGTGTTGATCCCGATGACCCTGGCAAGATTGGGGCGTGATCCGGCCATGGGTGCCAGCGTGATGATCACGGCGGTGACCGACAGTGGTGGCTTCTTTATCTTCCTGGGCCTGGCGACGCTGTTCCTGCTCTGACAAGGTTATCGTAAGGGGGCGGCCAGGCAGCTTCCAGAGCGATTGCAGGTGTCTAGCCCTGAAATAGGTTTACACCTGTTCAGGTACGCCGACAGGCCTCAAAACGCCCGATGCACCGCATCGGGCGTTTTGTTTTTCAGGGTCATATGAAGCCGTTCTGTGCTTTAAAGCTGCACTGCCTCGTCAACCATCTGCCTCGCTTGCTCCGGATCCTCAGGGCTGCTCAACAGCAGCTCCATCTTGAGGATTGCGTAAGTTGGGATGGCGGTAGAAGTGATGGGCCTGTCTGTAGGTCATCTCGCCTTTTTCAATCTGATCAACCACCGCCAATTTAAAAGACAGTGAGTAATCTCGCTGTGTGCGCTTTACACCTTGCTCCATCTGACTCTCCGGAAATTCGGGATGGGAGGTGTAAACCTTATTCAGGACGGGACAGGGCAATGAAAAAAGCCAGCTTACGCTGGCTTTTTTTGTGCTCGCTACACGCCTCAGGAGGCGTCGGCGGCCATTTCCACATCGTGAGCGATGAGGGCGACCAGCGCATTCTGCTGGCGGTGGGACAGCTGGCGGAAGCGCTGCAGCAACTCGCGCTCATGCAGGGACAGCTCAGGGCTGTCCAGGCGCATGCTCAGCTCGTCACCCAACGCACCTTCCTGGATAAGGCTCTGCTCCAGGCGCGCGATGATTTCGGAGTTCATGCTGCGGTGATGGTTGCGCGCTACCTCGGCAATGCGCTCACGCATCCCGTCTGGCAGGCGGACGACGAACTTGTCAGCGGTGCGGCTCGAATAAATAGCCTGTTTCATTGGGCGCATATAAATTGACCGGTTTTTGGTTCAGGGGAAGCGGTTCTCAAATTGGCCGCACGGGATGGTGGTACGACCGTGGCGACGACAAAATGTTCAACCGACAGGAAAATTTGGTGCTCATCTTGCCTCAAGGTCGCCGTTTCCTTGGCGTCAATTCTGTGACAAATAGTGATCCCGATAAAGGCTTTTTGCCAGTACCAATTATCAGAAATGAGCACTGGTTTGAAAAGTTTTGCATTACCAGGTTCACCATGCCGTCAGACCTTTGCCGTCAAAAACCTGTAAAACGCAGCAAAGGTCACAGAAAAACCCTAAAATGCGCGGGTTTCCTTTCATAGAGCATAGTGGCTATGCAACATGACGCAAGCACCCAACAAAAAGCCTCAGGCCGGCTGATATTTCTGATAGGACCTTCAGGTTCGGGAAAAGATTCCGTGCTCGACGCAGCTCGCCAGGAACTGATGGCGGCCGGGGTGCTGATCGCTCGCCGGGTCATTACCCGCTCCGCCGAGGCTAAGGGCGAAGCGGCGCAGGGCGTCACCCCGGAACGTTTCGCGGCAATGCGCGCAGCTGGCGAATTCGCCATGCACTGGCAGGCCAATGGCCTGCAGTACGGCATCCCTGCACAGGTAGATCACTGGCTTGCGCAAGGGCGATCGGTGTTGGTCAATGGCTCCCGGGCCTATCTGCCTGAAGCACGCAAGCGTTACCCCGACCTGTTGGCAGTGTGCCTGCAGGTCAAGCCCGACGTCTTGCGCGAACGCCTGCTCGCCCGAGGCCGAGAGACGATAGATGAGGTTGAACAACGCCTGGCGCGCAGCGCCCGGCTGCAGGTCGACCCCGACGTGACGGTGCATTGGTTGGATAACTCGGGGTCGCTGGTGGCGGCAGTGAGCGCGTTGCTCGTTCTGCTTCGCCAGGAGGGGCTGCTCGTTTGAATGCATCAGAAACGCCCTACATGCAAAAAGCCTGAGAGATGCATGACAAACGGCAGCCTGCTGGTTAACATGCTCGCCGTCCAGCTGTGCAGCGTTCGCTGCCGGTTCTTGTGTCTCAGTAGCTCAATTGGATAGAGCATCCCCCTCCTAAGGGGAAGGTTGGCAGTTCGAACCTGCCCTGGGACGCCATATTTCTGCTACTTGCAGTTACCCGCCTTGCGATACCCCGCCGCCTGTGCCTCGGCCTCAGAGCCAAAAGCCACCTGATTCTTCTGCGCAACCTGGCTGTACCCTGGGCAACCACTGGCCAGGTGATAGACATGGCTGTTGATGTTGCCAATGATTGCGCCATCGATCGACGCGCTTGCCAGGGTGGGTTTGGCCACATCCTTGACCCCGGTTTTCGGGGCCGCGGGTGCGACGCCGTCGGCAGCGCCCACAGGCTTGTAGCCCAGTGTCCACGCCCGCTCGCCCGTCACGAAGGGGTTGGAGTGGCCCATGATCGCGGCAATGCGCTGGTCCCGCTGTTTTTCCCACGCCGACACCGGGTGCTGCTTGTCCCAGGCCATCAGCAACTGTTGCTGCTGGCGCGACATGCTCAGCTTGTAGCGGTCGAACATGTAGAACGTGGTGCGTGCAACCAGGCCTTTTACCTCATCACGTGGTTCGGCAACCTTCTGCTTGAAGTCGACCTTGGTGGTGCACTGGCCGTATTGCGGGGCGACGCCCGACACCATGCCGTAATTGAAGTTGCTGCGGTCACCGTTCACTTCACCCACGGATGGGTAGAGGTTGAACAAGTCGGCTTCCATGGCGCGGAAGGTCGGGTCTTCACTGACGCAATGCTCGCGTCCGCCGTCCTGCCAGCACTGGCGCTGATGGCCAAAGGTCCAGGCCGGCACGATGTGCTCCCACTCGGTCCGCTCGGCACGGGTCTGCAGCTTGCGGGTTTCGTAACCGCAGGACTTGGCATCGACTCGGCCACCGGACTTGCCTACCCAGGCCCATTTGCAGCCACAGTACAGCTCGCCCATGGGGCTGTCGGCCTGGTCGAGGTAGATTTTCTGTTTGGCGACGAACTTGGCTTCGGTAAAGGTCGCGGGTGGGTTGGCGAAGGCACTGGGGATGGCAGCGAGGGCGAGGGTTACGACGTACAGCAGTTTCTTCATGAGAAAACATCATCGGATTTCTGGGGGCCGCGATTATACGGCGTGCCAGCGTCGAATAATGCCCTATCATTTTGGCACCACGCCTACAGACCCAGATGCTTCAGCCCCCCATAGCGTCGCCATGCCAACGCCCAGGGGCGGCAACGTGTACTCGATTGACTTGCTGCAAGCCTGCTGGGGGCCGGTGTGCTGATCGGGCGCAAAAGCCTGGTGCAGCCTTACCTGGACAGCGGCGAGCGGGTGGTGGCAATCGATCGCCGGAGCCGCTCGGCCCTACCATCGCGCCATGGCGGCTGCCGGGTGCGGTTGGCAACCCGCAGGTAGCAGCGGTGGAAGAGGCGCTGTTGCAGTTGGGGTGAGGCCACCCCGGTGCAGGGGTGGCCTTGTACTCAGAATTGGCCGGTCTCCAGGGCCTTCTCGCGTTCATCCGTGCCCTGTGAAGCCGCAATGTCCGTACCCTGGCGAACTTGCTCGGCACGCACTGCCTGCTCCTGCACTTTTGCCTGGGTTTTCAGCGCAATGTCTTCCTTGATGCGCTGGGCGATCTGCTCGCCGATCTTGGCTTTTTGTTCCGGTGGCAGCGCCTCGAATTCCTCTGGCGTCATGCCCAGTTCAGCGAGCACTTTTTCCTGGATTTTCTGCTCGGGGGTCTTGGCCATGTACTCGCGGAAATCCTGCACGGCGCTGCTGGTTTCCTGGGTGCTGGCGCCGGCCTGCTGGCGTGCGGCAATGTCGGGGTTCTGTAGCAGCACCTTGAGCTTGGCGAAGGCTTCTTCGCGGGCGTCCTCGGCATTCTGCTGTGACGTGCTGCCTTGGTTGTTCTGTTGCGCCGTGGTGTTGCTGGCGGCCAGCGGCGCACGCAGGGGCAGCACCTGCGCCAGAGGCTGTTCAATGTTGATGCGGTTCTGCTGCTGGAGCGCGGGCTGCCAGCCTAAGCCATTGAGTGTGATCACGGTGTCTCCTCCTTCTCCCTGGAAGTCTTGAATGGGCCAGGGACAGGGGCAAAAGCCATGCCAGCCAGCTAAACCGGGAAAATAGGGCGTCTGGGCTATTCCGGTAACCGTGCGTACGGAATATGCTCGCCCGGCAGGGGAACGATCTTGCCGCTTACGGCAATGACGAGCACAGTCGGCAGCACCTTGACCGGGGCGCAGTTGCTGGACACCAGGGAGAGCGTCCATGAGTCAGGAATCAAGGCCGGTGCCGCCCGGCTTCAGTGAACAACAGCTGCATATGCTGTTCGAGTTGATCAGCGATGGTATCTGGGACTGGAATGCCAATACCGGCTACGTCTATCGCAACCCCGGCTGGTACGCCATGCTCGGCTACGCCAGCCATTCCATGGCCAACAGCGTGCTGACCTGGGAGAGTGTGATTCACCCCGAGGATTACCCGCGGGTGATGGCGCATTTCGAGGCCTACATCAACCAGCGCAATGAGCGCTACCTCATCGAATACCGCTGCCGCTGCCAGGATGGCAGCTACGTGTGGATCGAGGACAGCGGCCACATCATCGCCCGCAACGAAGATGGCTCGGTGGCGCGCATGCTGGGTGCGCACCGCAACATCGATGCCGGCAAGCGCCTGGTGGCCCAGCTCGAGCAGAGGAACCAGTCGCTGGAGGCCCAGGTGGCCGAGCGCACGCGCGAGCTGTCCTGGGTCAACCAGCAGCTGCAGCGCCAGCTGGACGAAAACCGTGAGCTGGCCGAGCGCGATGCATTGACCCGCATCGCCAATCGCTACCGGCTGGAAAAGGCGCTGCAACAGGAGTGCAGGCGCGCCCAGCGGTTCCGTGAGCCGTTGGCGGTGATCGCCATGGACGTGGATGACTTCAAGCCGATCAACGACCGTTTTGGCCACGCCCAGGGCGATGCAGCTTTGGTTCACGTCGTCGAGTGCTTGCGTCCGTGCCTGCGCGACCAGGACCTGCTGGCGCGCTGGGGCGGTGACGAGTTCGTCATGGTGTTGCCGCAGACCACGCTGGTTGAGGCACTGGAGGTGGCAGCCCGGTTGCGCCAGGCGATGGTGCAGGTCGAGCAGGTTGGCGAGTGCCGCCTGACCCTGAGCTACGGCGTGGTGCAGTGGCAGGAGGGTGAAGACCAGCATGACCTGCTGGGGCGTGCTGACAAAGCCTTGTACCGAGCCAAGGGGGCGGGCAAAAACAGCATCTGCGAGTGAGTGGAGGCCGGCGATGAATGAAAAAAGACCCGCGGCGCCTAAGGGGCGCCACGGGCCAAATCGGCCTTGGCCGCTTCAGTGTCAGATGTGCAGGGCGTGGCCCAGCGCGCGCAATGCCGCTTCCTGCACCGCCTCGCCCAGGGTCGGGTGGGCGTGGATGGTGCCTGCGATATCTTCCAGGCGGGCGCCCATTTCCAGGGACTGGGCAAAGGCCGTGGACAGTTCCGATACTGCTGCACCCACCGCCTGCCAACCCACGATCAAGTGATTGTCACGGCGTGCCACCACGCGCACGAAGCCAGTTTTCGACTCAAGGCTCATGGCCCGCCCGTTGGCGGCGAACGGGAACTGCGCGACGATGCAGTCCAGCCCTTGTTGACTGGCCTGTTCCGGCGTGGTGCCGGCCACCACCACTTCCGGGTCGGTGAAGCACACTGCGGCAATCGCGCTGGGCTCGAAGCGCCGCGCCTTGCCGGCAATGATTTCGGCAACCATCTCACCTTGCGCCATCGCGCGGTGGGCCAGCATTGGTTCGCCGGCCACGTCACCGATGGCCCAGACGTTGCGCATGCTGGTCTGGCAGCGTTCGTCGATGGCGATGGCGGTACCGTTCATTTTCAGTTCCAGGCTTTCCAGGTTGTAGCCCTGCGTGCGCGGGCGACGGCCCACCGCCACCAGTACCCGGTCGGCCTCCAGGCGCAACTGCCCGCCCTGGCCGTCGCGGGCCAGCAGGCAGCCGTTGGCATAGCCCTCGACGCTGTGCCCCAGGTGCACGGCGATGCCCAGCTTCTTCAGCGATTCGGCCACCGGTGCGGTCAGCTCGCTGTCGTAGGTCGGCAGGATGCGCTCGCGCGCTTCCACCACGCTGACCTGCGTGCCCAGCTTGCGATAGGCGATGCCCAGTTCCAGGCCGATGTAGCCGCCGCCCACCACCACCAGGTGGTTGGGCAGCGTCTGCGGGGCCAGGGCTTCGGTGGAGGAGATGGTCGGGCCGCCCAGCGGCAGCATCGGCAGTTCGACGCTGTTCGAGCCGGTGGCCAGCAGCAGGTGCTCGCACTGGATGCGCTGGCCATCGACGTCGACGTGCTTGCCGTCGAGGATCTTCGCCCAACCGTGGATCACCTTGACCCCGTGCTTTTTCAGCAGCGCGGCGACGCCGGTGGTCAGGCGGTCGACGATGCCGTCCTTCCAGGCCACGCTCTGGGCGATGTCCAGGCGCGGCGAGGAAACGCTGATGCCCAGCTCGGAGGGTTCGGTGAAGCGCGAAGCCTGGTGGAACTGCTCAGCCACATGGATCAGCGCCTTGGACGGAATGCAGCCGATGTTCAGGCAAGTGCCGCCCAGCGCCTGGCCTTCCACCAGCACGGTAGGGATGCCCAGTTGCCCGGCGCGGATGGCAGCCACGTAGCCACCGGGGCCGCCGCCGATGATCAGCAGGGTGGTGTCGATAGTCTGTTGCATGCTTACTCCACGAACAGGCAGGCGGGTTGCTCAAGCAGGCCGCGCACGGCCTGGATGAACAGCGCGGCATCCATGCCATCGACCACCCGGTGGTCGAACGAGCTGGACAGGTTCATCATCTTGCGGATCACGATCTGGCCATCGACCACCATCGGCCGCTCGACCATGCGGTTGACGCCGACGATCGCTACCTCCGGGGTGTTGACCACCGGTGTGCTGACGATACCGCCCAACGCACCGAGGCTGGTCAGGGTGATGGTCGAACCGGACAGCTCCTCGCGGCTGGCCTTGTTATTGCGCGCGGCATTGGCCAGGCGGCCGATCTCGCTGGCATTGCCCCATAGGCTGCCAGCCTCGGCGTGGCGCAGCACTGGTACCATCAGGCCGTTGTCGCCTTGGGTGGCGATGCCCACATGCACCGCGCCATGGCGGGTGATGACCTGGGCTTCGTCGTCATACGTGGCGTTGATCTGCGGGAAGTCGCGCAAGGCCACGACCAGGGCGCGCACCAGGAACGGCAACAGGGTCAGCTTGCCGCGGCTGTCGCCGTGCTTGCTGTTGAGTTGCTGGCGCAGGGCTTCCAGCGCCGTGACGTCGATTTCCTCGACATAGCTGAAGTGCGCCACGCGGCGTTTGGCATCCTGCATGCGCTGGGCGATCTTGCGGCGCAGGCCGATCACCTGCACCTGCTCGCTGTCGGTGCGCTTGGCATAGCCGCCAGGTGCCTGGCCGGCAGGGCTCTGCGGTTTGCTGATGAAGGCGTCGAGGTCTTCGTGCAGGATGCGCCCGGCAGGGCCGCTGCCATGCACGTAACGCAATTCGATACCGGCATCCAGGGCGCGCTTGCGCACGGCGGGGGAGGCCAGCGGCTTTTCGTCGGCCTGACGCGGCACGATCGGGGCGGCGCTGTGCGACGTGGTTGCCGGGCAGGCAACCGGTTGTGCTTCGACACGGGGCTCCGGCTGGGTAGCGACCGGTGCGGCCTGCGGCTCGACGTGCTTGGCCTGCGGCACATCCACGTGGTTGCCGCTGCCTTCGACTTCGATGCGGATCAGCTCGCTGCCGACCGCCATCACTTCACCCGGCTGGCCACCCAGGGCCAGCACCTTGCCGCTGACCGGCGAAGGGATTTCAACGGTGGCCTTGTCGGTCATGACGTCGGCCACTACCTGATCTTCGGCGATCACATCGCCGACCTTTACGAACCACTCGACCAACTCGACCTGCGCGATGCCTTCTCCAATGTCCGGCATCTTGATGACGTGCGTGCCCATTCAGACCTCCATGACCCGTTTCAATGCCGCGCCTACCCGCGAAGGGCCTGGGAAGTAAGCCCATTCCTGTGCGTGAGGGTAGGGGGTGTCCCAGCCGGTGACGCGCTCGATGGGCGCTTCGAGGTGATGGAAGCAATGCTCCTGCACCAGCGACACCAGTTCGGCACCGAAGCCGCAGGTACGGGTAGCTTCGTGCACGACCACGCAGCGGCCGGTCTTCTTCACCGAGGCGACGATGGTGTCCAGGTCCAGCGGCCAGAGGCTGCGCAGGTCGATGACTTCGGCGTCGACGCCGGTCTCTTCGGCGGCCACTTGGGCCACATAGACGGTGGTGCCGTAGGTCAGCACGGTGACGTCGTTGCCGGGGCGGGTGATGGCGGCCTTGTCCAGTGGCACCGTGTAGTAGCCGTCCGGTACAGCACTGTGCGGGTGCTTGGACCACGGGGTTACCGGGCGGTCGTGGTGGCCGTCGAAAGGGCCGTTGTACAGACGCTTGGGCTCGAGGAAGATCACCGGGTCGTCGGATTCGATCGAGGCGATCAGCAGGCCTTTGGCGTCATACGGGTTGGACGGCATCACCGTGCGCAGGCCGCACACCTGGGTGAACATCGCCTCTGGGCTCTGGCTGTGCGTCTGGCCGCCATAGATGCCGCCACCGCACGGCATGCGCAGGGTCAGCGGGGCGATGAACTCGCCGGCCGAGCGATAGCGCAGGCGGGCCATCTCGGACACGATCTGGTCGGAAGCGGGGTAGAAGTAGTCGGCGAACTGAATTTCCACCACCGGCCGCAGGCCATAGGCGCCCATGCCGACGGCGGTGCCAACGATGCCGCTCTCGGAGATCGGCGCGTCGAACACGCGCGATTTGCCGTACTTGTTCTGCAGGCCTTCGGTGCAACGGAACACGCCGCCGAAGTAGCCGACGTCCTGGCCGTAGATCACCACGTTGTCGTCGCGCTCAAGCATGACATCCATGGCCGAGCGCAGGGCCTGGATCATGGTCATGGTGGTGGTGGCCATGGCGGTTTCCGGGTTGATGCTGTTGTTGTGGTCGTTCATCTCAAACCCCCAGTTCCTGGCGCTGACGGCGCAGGTGGTCGGGCATTTCCTTGTACACATCCTCGAACATCGAGGCCGCGCTCGGGATGTGGCCGTTGGCCAGGGTGCCGTACTGTTCGGCTTCCTTCTGTGCGGCAATCACTGCGGCTTCGAATTCGGCGGTGACGGCTTGGTGTTCTTCCTCGGACCAGTGGCCGATCTTGATCAGGTGCTGCTTCAGGCGGGCGATCGGGTCGCCCAGCGGGAAGTGGCTCCAGTCGTCGGCAGGGCGGTATTTGGACGGGTCGTCGGAGGTCGAGTGCGGGCCTGCGCGGTAGGTGACCCACTCGATCAGGCTCGGGCCAAGACCGCGGCGGGCGCGTTCGGCGGCCCAGCGCGAGGCGGCGTACACGGCGACGAAGTCGTTGCCGTCGACGCGCAACGAGGCGATACCACACCCCACGCCACGGCCGGCGAAGGTGGTCGATTCACCGCCGGCGATGGCCTGGAAGGTGGAGATCGCCCACTGGTTGTTGACCACGTTGAGGATCACCGGGGCGCGGTACACGTGGGCGAAGGTCAGCGCGGTGTGGAAGTCCGATTCGGCAGTGGCGCCGTCACCGATCCAGGCCGAGGCGATCTTGGTATCGCCCTTGATGGCCGAGGCCATGGCCCAGCCGACCGCCTGCACGAACTGGGTCGCCAGGTTGCCGCTGATGGTGAAGAAGCCGGCCTCGCGCACCGAATACATGATCGGCAGCTGGCGGCCCTTGAGCGGGTCTCGCTCGTTGGACAGTAGCTGGCAGATCATCTCCACCAGCGACACGTCGCGGGCCATCAGGATGCTCTGCTGACGGTAGGTGGGGAAGCACATGTCGGTGCGGTTGAGCGCCAGCGCCTGGGCGCTGCCGATGGCTTCTTCACCCAGGCTCTGCATGTAGAAGGACATTTTCTTCTGGCGCTGGGCAACCACCATGCGGCTGTCGAAGATGCGCGTCTTGAGCATGGCGCGCATGCCTTGGCGCAGCACCTGGGGGTCGATATCCTCGGCCCAGGGGCCAAGCGCATCGCCATGCGCGTCGAGCACGCGCACCAGGCTGCCGGACAGGTCGGCGGTGTCGGCAGCGTCGACATCGATCGGGGGTTTACGGACTTGACCCGCGTCGTTGAGGCGCAGGTAGGAAAAATCGGTCTGGCAGCCTGGCCGGCCGGTGGGCTCGGGCACATGCAAACGCAGGGGGGCGTACTCGTTCATGCTTTTTACGCTCGCTCGGATGTTGTTTTTGTGAGCTCTGAAGCGGCCGCCGCTGACTACCGGCTTGTGACTGGCAGGTCAGCGTCAATTACATAGTAGTGACACGGCAGGAGAATTTTTCTCTCAAGTTGATTGCCTTTATCTAGGCGCGCAGATAAACATTCCGCATAAACACAAAAAACCGGTGAATTTGTCTCATGCGCAAACTCGATCGTACCGATATCGGCATTCTCAACAGCCTGCAGGACAACGCCCGCATCACCAACGCCGAGCTGGCGCGGTCGGTGAACCTGTCGCCGACGCCCTGTTTCAACCGGGTCAAGGCCATGGAAGAGCTGGGGGTGATTCGCCAGCAGGTGACCTTGCTGTCGCCGGAAGTGCTGGGGCTGGATGTGAATGTGTTCATTCATGTCAGCCTGGAGAAACAGGTGGAGCAGGCGCTGCACCGCTTCGAGGAAGAAATTGCCGAGCGGCCCGAGGTGATGGAGTGCTACCTGATGACCGGCGACCCGGACTACCTGCTGCGGGTGCTGTTGCCGAGCATTCAGGCGCTGGAGCGGTTTCTCGATTACCTGACGCGGTTGCCGGGGGTGGCCAACATTCGCTCGAGTTTTGCGTTGAAGCAGGTGCGGTACAAGACCGCCTTGCCGCTGCCTTCCAATGGGATGACCTTGCGGGAATGATAGTTGCTCATTCCGGCCTGTTCGCGGGACAAGCCCGCGAACAGGCCGGCACCGCCCCTTCAACGGGTGCTTGATATTTTAAACACCCCCAGCCTATGTTGTGGTCAGCCTATAACAACAAGGACAAGCGTCATGACCACCGCAGCCCCGCGCTCGCTCGCCGAGCACCTCCAGGGCATCGACCAGATCGAATGCGTCACCCCCGACCTCAATGGTGTGCCCCGCGGCAAGGTGATGACCGCCGAAGGCTTCCTTGAAGGCCGCCGGCTGCAGATGGCGCGCGGCGTGCTGCTGCAGTGCATCATGGGGGGGTACCCGCCGGCACGCTTCTATGGCAGCGACGACGGTGACCTGGCGCTGGTGGCAGAAGCTTCGCAGATCCATCGCCTGCCTTGGAGCGACGAAGGCCTGGCCCTGGCCATCTGTGATGCCAACGAGCTCGATGGCCGCCCTTCAGGCCTGTCCACCCGTGGGCTACTGAAGGCGGTGATTGGCCGTTACGCCGCCTTGGGCCTGGCGCCCGTGGTGGCGACCGAGCTGGAATTCTTCGTCTTCGCGCCCAACAGCGACCCGCTGCAACCTTTTCAGCCACCACTGGGCAAGGACGGCCGCCGTGAACTGGGCCACTCGGCCTTCAGTGTCAGCTCCAACAACGGCCTGCGGCCGTTCTTCCAGGAGGTCTACGCGTGCATGGCCGCACTGGGCCTGCCGCGCGATACCTTCATGCACGAAATGGGCGTCAGCCAGTTCGAGATCAACCTGCTGCATGGCGACCCGTTGCTGCTGGCCGACCAGACGTTCCTGTTCAAGCACCTGCTCAAGGAGGTGGCGCTCAAGCATGGCCTGACCGTGGTGTGCATGGCCAAGCCGCTGGCGCATACGCCAGGCAGTTCGATGCACATCCACCAGAGCCTGGTGGAGATCGCCACGGGCAGAAACGTGTTCAGCGATGATCAGGGCCAGCCGACCGAGGCCTTCCACCACTTCATCGGTGGCCTGCAGGCCTGCATGGCTGACTTCACTGCGCTGTTCGCGCCCAACGTCAATTCGTACCAGCGGCTGTGCCATCCCTATGCTTCGCCGAACAATGCCTGCTGGTCCGAGGACAACCGCGCCGCAGGCTTGCGCATCCCGGCCAGTGCGCCGGTGGCTCGACGTGTCGAGAACCGCCTGCCAGGCGCCGACGCCAACCCCTACCTGGCCATCGCCGCCAGCCTGGCCGCCGGCCTGCATGGCATCGAGCAGCGCCTGCATCCGGCGCCGGCCATCCAGGGTGAGTTTGAGGTACCCGAGCCGTTGAGCCTGCCGTGTACGCTGCACGCGGCGCTGGAGCGCCTCAAGCGCAGCGCGCTGGCACGGGAACTGTTCGGCAACGAGTTCATCGAAGGCTACGTTGCCAGCAAGACCCTGGAACTGACCGATTTCTTCGACGAGATCACGCCGTGGGAGCGTAGGGTGCTGGCGGCCCAGGCCTGATCGCGACATGACCGCTACTGGACGCGCCCCTGTTCGGCTATTTCGCTGGCGGGGGACTGCGCCGCGGCCCATTTGCTTTTATGCTTGCCAGGCCAACGCCACCTGACCAGGGAGCCCGAGGGGACGTATGCGAAACATCTGGAAGCCGTTTCAGTCGCTGTATTTCGCTGCCTTGATGATGCTGATTGGCTCGGGCCTGCTCAGTACCTACCTGGCATTGCGCCTGGCGGCCGAGCATGTCGACAGCCTGTGGGTCGGTGCGCTGATGGCGGCCAACTATTTCGGCCTGGCCGTGGGCGGCAAGGTCGGCCACCGGCTGATTGGTCGGGTAGGGCATATCCGCGCCTATACCACCTGCGCCGGCATCGTCTGTGCGGCGGTGCTTGGCCATGGCATGACCAGCTGGCTGCCGGCCTGGGTCGGGCTGCGGATGATCGTCGGCCTGGGGATGATGTGCCAGTACATGGTCATCGAGAGCTGGCTCAACGAGCAGGCCGACGCCAAGCACCGCGGTGCGGTGTTCAGCGGCTATATGATCGCCTCCTACCTGGGGCTGGTGCTTGGCCAGCTGATCCTGGTGGTGCACCCCGAGCTTGGCCCTGAGCTGCTGATGCTGGTCGCCATGTGCTTCGCCCTGTGCCTGGTGCCGGTGGCGATGACCCGGCGCATTCACCCCGCACCGCTGCGCCCGGCGCCGATGGAGCCGAAGTTCTTCATCAAGCGTGTGCCGCAGTCGTTGAGCACGGTGCTCGGTTCGGGCTTGATCGTCGGTTCGTTCTACGGCCTGGCGCCGCTGTATGCCTCAAGCCAAGGGCTGACCACCGAGCAGATTGGTCTGTTCATGGGTAGCTGCATCTTTGCCGGCCTGCTGGTGCAGTGGCCGTTGGGCTGGCTGTCCGACCGCTACGACCGGGCGGTGCTGATTCGCAGTGTGGCGGTGGGCCTCGCGCTGGCGGCGGCGCCGCTGGCCATCCTGCCTAGCGTGCCACTGGAGTTACTGTTCGGCATCGGGTTCCTGATCTCGCTGCTGCAGTTCTGCCTGTATCCGCTGGCGGTGGCGTTCTCCAACGACCATGTGGAAAGCGAGCGGCGTGTCTCGCTGACCGCGATGCTGCTGGTCACCTACGGCGTCGGGGCGTGCATCGGGCCGCTGGCGGCGGGGGTGCTGATGAAGGTGCTGGGTTCGCAGATGCTCTACGCCTTCTTCGTGTTCTTTGCGCTGGTGCTGGTGTGGCGCATCCGGCCTAAGGCCGTTACCGGCCTGCACCAGGTGCAGGATGCACCGCTGGGCCACGTGGCCATGCCGGCGGCCGGTTCGCCATTGTCGGCGGCACTCGACCCGCGGGTCGATGAGCAGACCGTGCAGGAGGTGATGCAGGCGCCAGTGGCGGCTGAGGATACCGAGGTGGAAGAGAAGGCAGAGCAACCTGCAGAGTCAGGGGCAGCGCGGCCTTAGTCGGCGTAGCCGGTGTGAAATGAAAACGCCACCCATTGGGTGGCGTTTTCACATGCAGCAAGCGATCAATAGTCGTCTTTGTCGAACCGCCGCGCTTCACGCTGCAGCTGGTACACGAAGCTTTCGATCTTGCGCTGCGCCTGGCCATTGAGGTTGTGGAAGCGCACACCCGCGAAGGTGGTGTTGATGCGTTCTTCGTGGTGCAGGTGGCGCAGCTCGACCATGGTGTCGACCAGGCCCAGCGGGTTGCCGGCCTTGAAGCGCTCGTACACCTGGCCCAGTTGCAGGCGGTCTTCGACATTGCCTTCAAAACGCAGCTTGCAGCCGGTGGCGGAAATGTCCAGCAGCTTGCCGCGCAGGGCGCCGTTGCCCTTGAGGTGGGTGCCGTCGAGGATCACATCGACCAGCTGCGACAGCTTCAGCGCAGCGCGGAAGGCATTGCGGCGCTGGTGGTAGGTCATTTCTTCCGGCATTGCACCGCGGTAGGAGCGGTGGCCGTCGACCTCGGTGATCTTCAGCTCGTGGTTGCATTCCCAGGCGATGCGCACACCGTCGTGGAAGCCTTCGACGCGGAACGCTTCGCCGTTCTCGATGAATTTTTCGCCATCGCGCGGGATCATCTCGTCCAGTGCCAGGGTGTTGCTGTCACGGTCCACATGAACCACGTAGCTCTGGAACCGCTGGCTGCGCTCATGGAAGGTGATGATCAGTGGGTCGTGGCTTTCCTGCAGCTGGCGCAGGTTGGCCGCGATCTCCAAAGGAGTGTTCAGCACCTTTGGTGGCTGCGGCGCATCGGTTTCATTGAACACGGGTTATCAATCTCCAGGCAAAAACGACACACGCAAGTAACGGCATTTTGCCAGTATGTTCCGTGCCTTGATACAACTAATCACACTTGGCTGAGCGCCCGGGGCTTGGCCAGTGGTGAGGTGGCGCCACGGCTGTCATAGAGCGACGGCGAATCGCCGCCCATGAGGATTCTGATCTGGTTGGCCGTGACGTGCTGCTGCACCTGGATGATCCGGCCGTTGGTCTCGTTGACCTTCTGGCAGGCGTCCATCAACTGGGTCAGCACATCGAGCTGTTGCATGATCACTTCACCGTTTGGCGATTGCGCAGCCACAGCCTGCACCCCGGCACGGTCGGCGCTGAGGCCGAGGCTGGTGAGCAAGTTGTTGCGGCGGATGCCTTGCTGCTCGAGCAGGACGATCAGCGACTGCTTGCGGGCCAGGATGCCCTCCAGCGGAGTCATGTCGCGGCCGTGCAGGGCGACTGCCTCCTGCTGAAGCAGGTCGAGCAGTTCCTGGGTCGGGGCGATGTCGTCTTCGATCAGTTGCAGCAATGTGATGTCGTGCATGGCTAACTCTTGGCTTTTATAGCGTCCGTGAAGTCAGCGCGCCGAACGGTCAGCGCTGGGCTTCGAAATCGAGCAGTTTGCTGGCGACCCGGCCGGCATCGACCTGGTAGCTGCCATCTGCGATCGCCTGTTTCAACTGCGCCACCCGGGCATTGTCGACAACGGGCTGGTCGCGCAGCTTGTCGCTGATCTTCTGCAACTGCTGGGCCTCTTGGCTGAGATGTACTGCTTCTCCGCTGGCGCTGGCGCTTTTCGGCGCGTCACTGGTTTCGCCGGGTTTGTCGGCGTTGCCTGGCGCGGCAGTGCCGCGAACGCCGCCCGTGATGGACGGAGAGTTATTCAAACGACTGAAGTCGATGACCATGATCAGAAACCTCTGGGTATTTGGACGCTTGCCTTGTTTTCGGCCATCCCGAAAGAAACTTTAGGCACAAATGCATAGCCGCCTGTCGGCAAGCCCGCGAACCCGTTTCTGGCACAGTTTAGGAAAAGCAGTTGCACACCGCCAGCTCAAATTACATGGCAACCTCGACCTGTCCGGGGCCCGTGACCCGGGCCTTCACCACCCGTTGCGAATTGAGGTTGCGCACCCGGATCTGCTCGCCCTGGCCGCCCTTGCTCAAGGCCTCGCCGGGCATGCGCACGCTGAGGCTGCCGCTGCGGGCGGTGATCACCACATGGTCGCCCTTGCGCACCACTTCGGCCTGCTCCAGGTGCTGCGGGGTGAGCACCTGGTCGATGACGGTGGGGCGCAGCATCTTCATGCCCACGGCCTGGTCCAGTTCGGTGAGAAAACCCTGGGTGAGGGTGCCAACGTCGCGTTCGCGCAGGGCCACGTCGCCTTCACCCACGATGTTCTGCCGCTTGAGTGGGCGGGTCACCACCACCACGTCGCGGAACAGTCGCACGGTTGCCGGCACGAAGATCGTCCACGGCGCGCTGCCATCGCAGCGTACCCGCACGGTCACCCGGCCCAGGGGCTGCGCCGGGCTTTCCAGCGAAGCGTCCAGCGGCTGGCTGCACAGCGGCATGCGCAGGCGCGGGTCGAGCGGGTTTACCTGGATCTCGTAGCGCCCGGCGGTCTGGGTGGTTGCCAGGTAATCCTCGACGGTGAATTCAAGAAACCCTTGGGTGACACCGATAAGCTGTTCAGGCAAGGTAACCGCGTCCGCCAGCGTACGCGCGCCGGGTGCCAGCAGGCAGAGCACGGCCAGCGAGCCGCTCAGCAGGCGCGTCAGTCGTCGGAAAATTGTCGTTTTCATGTGCATGGCGCTCAAAAAAGCAAAGCCCGTGCCGACTTGCTATCTGAGTGGCTACGAAAAGCGCTTTGAAAAGGCAGAAACCATAAGGAGTCAGGCATGGCGGGGGTAATGGATTCAGTCAACCAGCGCACACAGCTGGTTGGGCAGAATCGCCTGGAATTGCTGCTGTTCCGCCTCAATGGCGAACAGCTGTACGGGATCAACGTGTTCAAGGTCCGCGAAGTGCTGCAGTGCCCGGCGCTGACCGTGATGCCCAGATCCCATCCGGTGGTGCGCGGCGTGGCCAACATTCGCGGGGCGACCATTCCGATCCTCGACCTGTCGATGGCCACCGGTTTGCCTGGGCTTAAGGAAGAAACGCGCAACAGCTTCGTGATCATCACCGAGTACAACACCAAGACCCAGGGCTTCCTGGTGCACTCGGTCGAGCGCATCGTCAACATGAACTGGGAAGCGATCCATCCGCCACCCAAGGGCACCGGCCGCGACCACTACCTGACCGCGGTCACCCGGGTGGACAATCGCATGGTCGAAATCATCGACGTGGAAAAGGTGCTGGCCGAGGTCGCGCCATCATCCGAGTCGGTGTCGGCAGGCGTGGTCGATGCCGAAACCCAGGACAAGGCCGTGCTGCTGCGGGTGCTGACCGTCGACGATTCGTCGGTGGCGCGCAAGCAGGTCAGCCGTTGCCTGCAGACCGTGGGTGTGGACGTGGTGGCGCTCAACGACGGCCGCCAGGCCCTGGACTACCTGCGCAAGCTGGTGGACGAGGGCAAGAAGCCGGAAGAAGAATTCCTGATGATGATTTCCGACATTGAAATGCCGGAAATGGACGGCTATACGCTGACGGCGGAGATTCGCAGCGATCCGCGCATGCAAAAGCTGCACATCTGCCTGCATACTTCGCTGTCCGGGGTATTCAACCAGGCAATGGTGAAGAAAGTCGGTGCCGATGACTTCCTGGCCAAGTTCAAGCCGGACGACCTGGCCCAGCGCGTGGTCGACCGGATCAAGGCAACGCATTGAAGCGGCCGGGGGCGCAATCCCCGGCACCAGTGATTGAAAAGAGGCCGCAGTAGTGTCTACGGGTAATTTGGATTTCGAACAGTTCCGGGTCTTCCTGGAGAAAGCCTGTGGCATCCTGCTGGGCGAGAATAAGCAGTACCTGGTCTCCAGCCGTCTCAACAAGTTGATGGAGCAGCAGGGCATCAAGAGCCTGGGTGAACTGGTGCAGCGCATCCAGGCCCAGCCGCGTGGCGGCCTGCGCGAGCAGGTGGTGGACGCGATGACGACCAACGAAACCCTGTGGTTTCGCGACACCTACCCGTTCGAAGTGCTGAAGAACAAGGTCATCCCGGAGTTCATCAAGAACAACCCGGGCCAGCGCCTGCGCATGTGGTCGGCCGCCTGCTCGTCGGGGCAGGAGCCGTACTCCATTTCGATGGCGATCGACGAGTTCGAGCGCAGCAACCTCGGCCAGTTGAAGATGGGGGCGCAGATCGTTGCCACCGACTTGTCCGGCTCGATGCTGAACAACTGCAAGACGGGCGAGTACGATAGCCTGGCAATCGCCCGCGGGCTGTCCCAGGAGCGTCTGCAGCGCTACTTCGACACCAAGGGGCCGGGGCGCTGGGCGGTCAAGCCGGCCATCCGCAGCCGCGTCGAGTTCCGCTCGTTCAACCTGCTCGACAGTTATGCGGCGCTGGGCAAGTTCGACATCGTGTTCTGCCGCAACGTGCTGATCTACTTCTCGGCACAGGTGAAGAAGGACATCCTGCTGCGTATTCACAGCACCCTTAAACCGGGTGGGTACCTGTTCCTCGGCGCCTCCGAGGCTCTCAACGGGTTGCCGGACCATTACCAGATGGTGCAGTGCAGCCCGGGCATTATCTACCAGGCCAAATAAGGCGCTGGTGAGAAGGCCGGTATCGCCAGATGCCGGCCTTTTTTTGCCCGTGCGTTTGACGTCAATTTTTTGTTTTGCCGCTTTTGCCGCCCGGCAATTGCCGCTTTCCTTTCGCCAGGCGGAAGCACTTTGCCGCTTTTCTGGCATCACCCCGCCAACGCTGCCCGCTCCAGCCCAACGTTTTCGGGCTTTCAGGACATTGGCACAGCCTTTGCTATAGCTTGGCCAAAGAGTTTCCGGTCAACCTTCGAAGGTTTCCCCGACATGAGCATCAGTTTCGACAAAGCGCTTGGCATCCATGAAAAGGCCCTGGGCTTCCGCGCCCAGCGCGCCGAAGTGCTGGCCAACAACATCGCCAACGCCGACACGCCCAACTACAAGGCGCGTGACATGGACTTCTCTTCGGTGCTCGCTGCCGAAAGCCAGAAGCAGCAAAGCACGGGTCGCTTCGCAATGGACCGTACCAACAGCCGTCACATCGAGGCTGAAGGCCTGGCAATGGCCGACGACACGCTGCAGTACCGCACGCCAACGCAGCCGTCGATCGACCAGAACACCGTGGACGCCCAGATCGAGCAATCGAACTACACGGAAAACGCCATCGGCTTCCAGGCCAGCTTCACCCTGCTCAACAGTAAATTCAAAGGGCTGGTTTCGGCCCTGCGCGGAGAATGACCATGTCCCTGTCCAGTGTCTTCAACATTGCCGGTAGCGGCATGAGTGCGCAGAACACCCGCCTCAACACTGTCGCCTCCAACATCGCCAACGCCGAGACCGTCTCGTCGAGCATCGACCAGACCTACCGTGCGCGCCACCCGGTGTTCGCCACCACCTTCCAGAATGCCCAGGCCGGCGGTAGCCAGTCGCTGTTCGAAGACCAGGGCGAAGCGGGGCAGGGTGTGCAGGTCAAGGGCATCATCGAAGACCAGAGCAACCTGGAAGCGCGCTACGAGCCGAATCACCCGGCGGCGAACAAGGACGGCTACGTCTATTACCCGAACGTCAACGTGGTCGAGGAGATGGCCGACATGATCTCCGCCAGCCGGGCGTTCCAGACCAACGCCGAGCTGATGAACACCGCCAAGAACATGATGCAGAAAGTCCTGACCCTGGGTCAGTGATAAGGAATCCAGACCATGGCAGTCGATAGCACCAGCGGTGTAAACCTCAATGATGTCCTCACGGCATCGGGCGTCGGTGGCACCACCAAGAAAACCACGGATACCGCCTCCCAGACGGGCACCGATACGCTCGGCAAGGATGCGTTCCTGCAGTTGCTGGTTACCCAGATGCAGCACCAGAACCCGCTGGACCCGCAGGACAATGGCGAGTTCGTGGCCCAGCTGGCGCAGTTCAGCAGCCTGGAAGGCATCACCACGCTGAACGATTCGGTCAGCAGCATCACCAACGCCATGGCTTCGTCCCAGGCCCTGCAGGCTTCGTCGCTGGTCGGCCGTTCGGTGGTCGTGCAGAACGACAAGGCCGTGGTCGATACGGCCGAAAGCTTCAATGCGCAGTTCGTCGTACCGCAGGCGATCAGCGAAGCGAAGATCACCATCAAGGACAAGGACGGCAACACCGTCAAGACCATCGAGTTGGGCGAGCAGAAAGCCGGTTATGCCGACTTCATCTGGGATGGCACCAACAACAGTGGCGAGAAGGTCGACCCGGGCACCTACACCTTCACCGCCAGCACCACCGTGGACGGGCAGGCAGTGCAGATGAACACGCTGCTGCCGGCCAAGGTGACCAGCGTCAGCTTCAATGCAACCGGCGAAATGGTGCTCAACCTCGCGGGTGTCGGTAAGGTTTCCCTCTCCGACGTACAAACTATCGGTATCTAAGGCCCGCCAGCGCGGAGCAGGAGCGAATTCATGTCTTTCAATATCGGCCTTAGCGGTCTGTACGCAGCCAACAAGCAACTCGACGTTACCGGCAACAACATCGCCAACGTCAACACCACCGGCTTCAAGTCCTCGCGCGCCGAGTTCGCCGACGTCTACGCAGGCGCCAACCGCCTGGGCGTGGGCAAGAACCAGGTCGGTAACGGCGTGCGCCTGGCAGCTGTTTCTCAGCAGTTCACCCAGGGTGATGTGAACACCACGGGCAACGTGCTGGACATGGGCATCCAGGGGCAGGGCTTCTTCGTGCTGTCCGACAATGGCTCGAAGGTCTATACCCGAGCCGGTAGCTTCCAGGCCGACAAGGACAACTTCGTGATCACCTCGGACGGCCTGCGCCTGCAAGGCTACGCGGCCGATTCGTCCGGCAAGATCCAGAAGGGTGTACTGACCGACCTGCAGATCGATACGTCGGCGCTGCAGCCCAAGGCTACCAGCCTGATTGATCAGGGCATCAACCTGAATTCCTCGTCCAAGGACATCCCGCTGGAAGTCGACGATGGTACCGGCGCCATGGTCCCGAACCTGCCGTTCGACCCTACTGACGAGACGACCTACAGCAAGTCGTTCCCGACCAAGGTGTACGACAGCCAGGGTAACGAGCATACCATGGAGCAGTACTACCGCAAGACCGGCACCAACGAGTGGACGTCCTACACCCTGATCGACGGTCGCAACCCGTTCGACCCGTCTTCCACCGCGCCGCTGACCGGCACCATCAGCTTCAACAGCGATGGTTCGGTGAAGAGCATGGCGGCCGACAACACCGGCCACCCGGCAGGCTCGTCGTTCACCGTGACCAACAACACCTTCACCATGACTGGCTGGGTGCCAGCAGTGGAAGATGCCTCGGGCAACTGGGCGTCCAACGGGGCGGCCGGCAATGCCGATGGCATCAAGCTGTCGATGAACAGCACCACCTCCTACAACACCGAGACCGCGCGCATGTCGCAGTCCCAGGATGGCTTCGCCACCGGTATCCTGTCGAGCCTGAGCATCGATGCCACGGGCGTGCTGTTCGCCAGCTTCAGCAATGGCCAGTCGCGCGCCATCGGTCAGGTTGCCCTGGCCAGCTTCGCCAACGAGCAGGGCCTGCAGCAGATTGGCGGTACTCGCTGGACCGAGACCTACAACTCGGGCATTCCGGGCATCGATGCACCGAAGACCGGTACTTTGGGTAGCGTTGAGTCCAACTCGCTGGAAGGCTCGAACGTCAACCTGACTCAAGAGCTGGTCGAGCTGATCAAGGCGCAGAGCAACTACCAGGCCAACGCCAAGACCATCTCTACCGAAAGCACCATCATGCAGACCGTCATCCAGATGGCCTGAGGTCGCGGGTTGATGGCGTGAGGACGAACCCCTTTGTCGTGAAGGGGTTCGTCGTTTTTGCGGGAGTGTTCATGAAAAGGTTGCTTGTCGCGTTGCTCGCCGCCTTGTGCCTGTATCAGGCACAAGCCGGCACTGCGCCCTGGTGGCGCTGGGAGAGTCAGGTAGATGGACGCCTGGTGTGCTCGCAGTGGTCGCCGGGGGAGGGCTGGAAGCGGTTTGCCGGGCCTTACAACAATGGTGGGTGCCGGGATCGTTGAATCTCGTGCCGGTCTTTTCGCGGGGCAAGCCCACAGGGAGTTGTGTTGCGCCCTCAAACCTGTGGGAGCGGGCTTGCCCCGCGAAGCGGCCGGTACAGGTTTGCCGCAATCGGCAATCCGGCGCCGGATAACCGGCGTCCCCCTCACCACTCTCACCCGCAAAAGCCCGTAATCACGGGCTTTTTCACGATTTCCAAAAGTTGGTTCGGAACTTGCTTTATTGCCTGCACAGCAACGGCGAGCGGCAAGCGATCGCCAGTGCAGCGGAGGATGACTGTGGACAAGATGCTTTACGTGGCCATGACCGGCGCCAGCCAGAACGCGCTGGCGCAGAAGGCCCACGCCAACAACCTGGCGAACATTTCCACCAATGGCTTTCAGCGCGACCTGGAGCAGGCGCGCTCGATGCCGGTGTTCGGCGACAGCTTTCCGTCGCGGGCGTTTGCCATGACCGAGCGTCCCGCCACCGACTTCAGCGAAGGGCCGATGGTCGAGACCGGGCGTGACCTGGACGTGGCCGTGGCCGGTCAGGGCTTCATTGCCGTGCAGGCACCGGACGGCAGTGAAGCCTATGTGCGCACCGGCAGCCTGAACATCGACGCCCTGGGTGTGCTGCGCGCCGGCAACGGCATGCCGGTGATCGGCAACGGCGGCCCTATCGCCATTCCGCCAGAACAGAAAGTCGAAGTGGGCGCGGACGGCACCATCAGTATCCGCTCCATGGGTGAAGACCCGCGGGTGATGGCCGAAGTCGACCGCATCAAGCTGGTCAACCCGGACATCAAGGGCATGACCAAGGGCCTGGACGGTTTGATCCACACCAGCAACGGCCAGCCAGCGGCGGCCGACGCCAACGTCAAAGTGGTGTCGGGCTTCCTGGAAGGCAGTAACGTCAACGCCGTTGAAGAGATGACCTCGGTGCTGGCGCTGTCCCGCCAATTCGAACTGCACGTGAAGATGATGAACGCGGCCAAGGAAGGCGACGAAGCCATGGCGCGTGTTTTGCAAATCGGCTAACCACACTTGAACGGGTGCCGTAAAACAGGCGCACGAGGAGAATACTGATGCTTCCGGCTCTTTGGGTCGCTAAAACCGGCCTGTCCGCCCAGGACACCAACCTCACGGTCATTTCCAACAACCTGGCCAACGTTTCGACCACCGGTTTCAAGCGCGACCGCGCCGAATTCCAGGACCTGCTGTACCAGATCAAACGCCAGCCAGGCGCGCAGTCCACCCAGGACAGCGAGCTGCCGTCGGGCCTGCAGGTCGGTACCGGTGTGCGCATCGTCGGCACCCAGAAAAACTTCCAGACCGGCAGCCTGCAGACCACCGAGAACCCGCTGGACATGGCGGTCAACGGCCGTGGCTTCTTCCAGATTCTGCAGCCGGACGGCACTGTTTCGTACACCCGTGACGGTACCTTCCACCTGAACTCCGACGGCCAGATCGTCAACGCCGACGGCCTGGCGCTGGAGCCGGCCGTCGTCGTGCCGAACGACGCCCAGACCTTCACCGTCGGCCAGGACGGCACCGTGTCGATCACCACCGCCGGCAACCCGGCTGCGCAGGTCATCGGCAACCTGCAGACCGCCGACTTCATCAACCCGGCCGGCCTGCAGGCGATCGGCAACAACCTGTTCCTGGAAACCGCTGCCAGCGGCGCGCCACAGGTCGGTACTCCGGGCCTGAACGGCTTCGGCACCACCCTGCAGCAGACCCTGGAAAACTCCAACGTCAGTACCGTGGAAGAGCTGGTGAACATGATCACCACCCAGCGTGCCTACGAGATGAACTCCAAGGTCATCTCCACCGCCGACCAGATGCTGTCGTTCGTCACCCAGCAGCTGTAAGCCCAAGGCTCTAGTCCCTGTTACACCGTGAGGTAAGCGTCATGAATCGTCTGTTGTCCGTATTCGCCCTGGGGGGGGCGGTGTTGCTGGCTGGTTGCGTCGCGCCGACGGCCAAGCCCAACGACCCGTACTACGCGCCGGTACTGCCGCGCACCCCGTTGCCGGCAGCGGCCAACAACGGTTCGATCTACCAGGCCGGTTTCGAGCAGAACCTGTACAGCGACCGCAAGGCGTTCCGCGTGGGTGACATCATCACCATCACGCTCAACGAGAGAACCTCGGCCAGCAAGAACGCCGGTTCGCAGATCCAGAAGGACAGCAACGCCAACCTCGGCCTGACCTCGCTGTTTGGCGCAACGCCGAGCACCAATAACCCGTTCGGCGGCGGCAACCTGTCGCTGGAAGCGGGTTACAGCGGTGAGCGCGCCACCAAGGGCGACAGCAAGGCCACCCAGGGCAACACCTTGACCGGCTCTGTCACCGTGACCGTCGCCGAGGTGCTGCCCAATGGCATCATCGCCGTGCGCGGCGAGAAGTGGATGACCCTGAACACCGGCGAGGAGCTGGTGCGCATCGCCGGCCTGATCCGCGCCGACGATATCGCCACCGACAACACCGTGCCGTCCACCCGCGTGGCCGATGCGCGCATCACCTATTCGGGCACCGGCTCGTTCGCCGATGCCAGCCAGCCCGGTTGGCTGGACCGCTTCTTCCTCAGCCCGCTTTGGCCTTTCTGAGTACGGATGAACATGTTCAACGTCAGGCAGCTGATTGCCGCAACCTTGCTTCTGTCCTGTGCGTTCGGTGCCCAAGCCGAGCGCCTGAAGGACATCGCCAGCATCTCTGGCGTGCGTTCCAACCAGTTGATCGGTTACGGCCTGGTGGTGGGGCTCAACGGCACGGGTGACCAGACCACCCAGACGCCGTTCACCCTGCAGACCTTCAACAACATGCTGTCTCAGTTTGGCATCAAGGTGCCGGCAGGTTCCGGCAACGTGCAGCTGAAAAACGTCGCTGCAGTGTCGGTGCATGCCGACCTGCCGGCGTTCGCCAAGCCCGGCCAGGTGGTGGACATCACCGTGTCGTCGATCGGTAACTCCAAGAGCCTGCGTGGCGGCAGCCTGCTGATGACCCCGCTCAAGGGTATCGACGGCAACGTCTATGCAGTCGCCCAGGGTAACCTGGTGGTCGGCGGCTTCGACGCCGAAGGCCGCGATGGCTCGAAGATCACCGTCAACGTTCCGTCGGCCGGTCGTATCCCCGGTGGAGCCTCGGTCGAGCGTGCCGTGCCGAGCGGTTTCAACCAGGGCAACAGCCTGACCCTGAACCTCAACCGGCCCGACTTCACCACGGCCAAACGCATCGTCGACAAGGTCAACGAGCTGCTCGGCCCGGGTGTCGCCCAGGCGGTGGATGGCGGCTCGGTGCGCGTTAGTGCGCCGATGGACCCGACCCAGCGCGTGGACTACCTGTCGATCCTCGAGAACCTCGAGATCGACCCGGGCCAGGCTGTGGCCAAGGTGATCATCAACTCGCGTACCGGCACTATCGTCATTGGCCAGAACGTCAAGGTGTCGCCGGCGGCGGTGACCCACGGCAGCCTGACCGTGACCATTACCGAAGACCCGATCGTCAGCCAGCCGGGGCCGTTCTCGAATGGCCAGACCGCCGTGGTGCCGCGCTCGCGGGTCAATGCGCAACAGGAAGCCAAGCCGATGTTCAAGTTCGGCCCGGGCACCACGCTGGATGAAATCGTCCGCGCGGTGAACCAGGTCGGCGCGGCGCCCAGCGACCTGATGGCGATCCTCGAAGCCCTGAAACAGGCCGGCGCCTTGCAGGCCGACCTGATCGTCATCTAAGGACGCCACGCATGAATTCGAAAAGCCTGGTTTCCAGTACGGCCGACAGCGGCGCCTACACCGACCTCAACCGCCTGAGCTCGCTCAAGCACGGCGACCGTGACAGCGACGGCAACGTGCGCAAGGTGGCCCAGGAGTTCGAGTCGCTGTTCATCAGCGAGATGCTCAAGGCCTCGCGCAAGGCCAGCGATGTGCTGGCCGACGACAACCCGATGAACAGCGAGACGGTCAAGCAGTACCGCGACATGTACGACCAGCAGCTGGCCGTGAGCATGTCCCGCGAGGGTGGCGGTATCGGCCTGCAGGACGTGCTGGTGCGCCAGTTGTCGAAGAACAAGAGCGCGCCGGTCAACACCAGCCCGTTCCCGCGCATCGAAGGCAATGCCCCGACCCTGTGGGGCAACAAGGTCGCCGAGCCGGTGCATGCCGCCCAGTCGGCCAGCCGCAACGACGTTGCCGCGCTCAACTCGCGCCGCCTGGCCTTGCCGGGCAAGCTGACCGACCGTTTGCTGGCCGGCATCGTGCCGTCGGCCACCAACGCCGCTGCAACCACCAACACCGCCGCTGTGCCGGCCCGCGAGGGGCAGCAGGTTGCGCAGAGCTTTGCCGTGCCCGAGCGTGGCCTGCGCATCACCGGTCGCGCCGTGGCGCAGCCGCCGCTGGCGCCGAACAAGGCCTTCAGCGACAGCGACGCATTCGTCGCCACCATGCTGCCGATGGCCGAGCAGGCCGCCAAACGCATCGGTATCGACCCGCGTTACCTGGTGGCGCAGGCGGCCCTGGAAACCGGCTGGGGCAAGTCGGTGATGCGCAACAGCGATGGCAGCAGCAGCCACAACCTGTTCGGCATCAAGGCCAGCGGTAATTGGCAGGGCGACTCGGCGCGGGCGATCACCAGCGAGTTCCGTGACGGCCAGTTCGTCAAGGAGACTGCGGCGTTCCGTTCCTACGATTCCTACCAGGACAGCTTCCACGACCTGGTCAGCCTGCTGCAGAACAATTCCCGCTATCAAGATGCGGTGAAGGCAGCCGATAAACCAGAACAGTTCGTGCAAGAGTTGCAAAAGGCCGGGTACGCCACTGACCCGAATTACGCCAGCAAGATCTCGCAGATCGCAAGACAGATGCAGTCGTACGAGCAATACGCAACGCTCGGTACCACAACGAAACTTTAAGGGCATGGAACCATGGCGAGTCTGATCAACATTGGTATGTCGGGGCTTGGCGCCGCGCAATCGGGGATGTACACCCTCGGTAACAACATCGCCAACGCCGACGTCGAGAGCTACTCGCGCCAGCAGAACGTGCAGAAGACCAAAGGCGGCCAGCAGGTCGGCCAGGTCTTCATCGGCAGCGGCACCACGCTGGCCGACGTGCGCCGGGTGTACAACGCGTTCCTCGAGAACCAGCTGCGTACCACCACTTCGCTGAGCAGCGAGGCTTCCTCGTACTTGGACCAGATCACGCCGTTGGATACCGCCCTGTCCAGCAGTGACACCGGCATCACCGCTGCGCTGCAGAGCTTCTTCACCGCCATGCAGGACGCCGCCGCCAAGCCGACCGAGGATGCCTCGCGCCAGCTGCTGCTGACCAGCGCACAGTCCCTGGCCAAGCGCTTCAATACCCTGTCTGCTCAGCTGAACCAGCAGAACAGCAACATCAACAGCAACATGGCATCGATGGCCGATCAGGTGAACAGCCTGACCAAGACCATCGCCGACCTCAACGACCAGATTTCCCGTGTCAGCGCCGTGTCCGGCCAGCCCAACGACCTGCTCGACCAGCGCGACGGTGCGGTGCGCGAGCTGAGCAAGCTGATCGGCACCGACGTGGTCGAGCGTGACGGCAACTACGACATCTACCTGAAGAACGGCCAGGCGCTGGTGCTGGGCAAGACCACCCAGACCCTGGGCGTGCAAGCCAGTGCCACCGACCCGACCCGCATGAGCCTGATCCTCAACCGCGGCTCGACCAAGATGGACATCACCAGCAGCGCCACCGGCGGCGAGCTGGGCGGGCTGATCCGCTACCGCAGCGAAACCCTCGACCCTGCGCTCAACGAGCTGGGCCGCGTGGCACTGGTGGTGGCCGACGCCATCAACAGCCAGCTGGCCCAGGGCATCGACAAGAACGGTGAGTTCGGCGCCACGCTGTTCGGTGACATCAACAGCCTCAAGGCCATCAGTGAGCGCAGTGTGCCCAAGCAGGGCAACAGTGCCGGCTCCGGCAACCTCGATGTGACCATCAAGGACACCGGCAAGCTGTCCACCAGCGACTACCAGGTGACCTTCACCAGCGCCACCGGCTACAGCGTGCGCAAGCTGCCGGAAGGCACCGACATGGGCAGCTTCGACCTCACCGACAACCCGCCGCCGGTGATCGACGGTTTCACCCTGTCGCTCAATGGCGGTGGCCTGAGCGCGGGTGACAGTTTCAAGATCACCCCCACGCGCAACGCCGCGGCCAGCATCGACACCGTGCTCACCGACCCCAAGCGCCTGGCGCTGGCCTCGCCGCTGACCGCCACCAATGGTGCCGGCAACAAGGGCACGGGGGTCATCACCCAGCCGACCCTGACCTCGGAGATGGACATCTACGATGCCGCCCAGCGCACCCAGTTGCAGAACGGCCTGAAGTATTCGACCCCGGTCAAGCTGGTGTTCGGTGACGACACCACCTCGCCCCAGGCGTACAAGATGTACGACGCCAAGGGCACCGAGATCGGCAGCGGCACCATCGTGCCGGGCCAGGAAAACAAGCTGCAGCTGTCGGTGCCGATGGTCGATGCCAATGGCAACTCGCTGGGCAGCAACTTCACGTTCGAGATGAGCGTCTCCGGCGCCCCGAAGAATGGCGACAGCTACACCGTGGCGCTGACCGGCGCAGGCTCGGCGGATAACCGCAACGGCCAGTCGGTCATCGACCTGCAGACCAAGTCCACCGTCGAAGTCGGCGCCGACGGCAAGGGCATCAGCATCTCCGATGCCTACGCCAAACTGGTCTCCAATGTCGGCGGCAAGGCCGGCCAGGCGCAGATGGACAGCGATGCCACCACCGCGCTGCACACCTCTGCGCTGGACAGCCGTAACGGCTTGTCGGGTGTGTCTATCGACGAAGAGACCGGCAACCTGATCAAGTTCCAGCAGTACTACACCGCGTCGTCGCAGATCATCAAGGCGGCCCAGGAAACCTTTGCCACCCTGATCAACAGTCTTTAAGGAGCCGTAGATCGTGAGCGTACGCATCTCTACTTCGCAGTTCTACAACACCAACAGCGCCAACTACCAGAGCAACTTCGCCAAGACGGTGAGGACCCAGCAGGAGGCCAGCGATGGCATCCGTGTGCGCTCGGCCAAAGACGACCCGGTGGGGGCTGCGCGGTTGCTGCAGCTGGAGCAGCAGCAGAACATGCTGAAGCAGTACAGCGGCAATATCGTCAATGTGCGCAATGCGCTGGGGACTGCCGAGAGCACCCTGAACGCTATCGGCAACGTCCTGCAGCGCGTCAACGAGCTGGCCGTCAGCTCCGGCAACGCCTCGTTCACCGATTCCGATCGCAAAGCCAATGCCGACGAGCTCGCCTCGCTGGAAGACCAGCTGTTCTCGCTGATGAACAGCAAGGACGAGAACGGCAAGTACATCTTCTCGGGCTCCAAGGGGGATACCCCGCCGTACGTGCGTAACGCCGATGGCACCTACAGCTACCAGGGCGACCAGGGCAAGTTGAACCTGCAAGTGGGTGACATGCTCAGCCTGGCGGCCAACGAGACCGGCTACGACGCCTTCGAGCAAGCGCTCAACACCAGCCGCAGCGAGACCAAGCTGACCGCGCCGGCCACCGATGATGGCCGCGTCAGCCTGTCCAACGGCCAGGTCTCGGGCAGCGCGACCTATAACGACCGCTTCCGCGGCGGCGAACCCTACACGGTCGAATTCGTCAGCAGCACCGAGTTCAAGATCACCGACGCCGGTGGCAATGACGTCACCCTGGAAGCCAGCCAGGGCGGCAAGTTCGACCCCAATGGTGCCAACACCACCATCAGCTTCCGCGGTGTCGACCTGCGCCTGGACATCAGCTACAAGGATGGCGACAAGGGCAACGAAGATGCCGTGATCGCCGGCCACACCTTCACCTTGAGCTCCAAGGCCGACGAGGTTTCCGGTACCCGCAGCCCGGGCAACACCTCCTCGGAGCAGGTGACAGGTGCGACCATCACCGACCAGGATGCCTACAAGGCGGCGTTCCCGGCCGGCGGCGCAGTGCTCAAGTTCACCGGGACCAATACCTTCGAGCTGTATGCCTCGCCCGTCAGTGCCGACAGCCGTCCCGTGGCCTCGGGCACGCTGGGTGGGCCGAACGGTACCACCGCCACCGCGGCGGGCGTGAGCTTCGAGCTGTCCGGCGCGCCGGTTGCGGGCGATTCGTTCTCGGTCAAGGTCGATACCCACCAGACCCAGAACGTGCTCGACACCATCAGCCAGCTGCGCAAGGCGTTGAGCACGCCACAAGACAGCGATCCGGTGGCCAAGCAGAATTTCAAGGCCGCGCTGGATTCGGCCATCGGCAACGTCGGCAGCGCCATCAACCAGGTGTCCTCGTCGGTCAGTGCCATTGGTGGCCGCGGCCAGGCGCTGGATGTCCAGGCCGAGACCAACGAAGCACTGAGCACCGAGAACACCAAGACCCAGAGCTCGATCCGCGAAAGCGACCCGGCCGAGGTGATGGTGCGCCTGCAGATGCAGACCAACATGCTGCAAGCGTCGCTGCAGGCCTACGCCAAGGTCGCCGGGCTTTCGCTGGTCAACTACATCTGATTCACCTGGCCCTTCCTCGGGCCATTCACAAGGGCACCCCGGCAGCGGCTGACAACGCCAGGTCAGGGTGCCCTTGTTTCGTTATCGGTTTGCAACCGGCCCGTTCCCCAGGCGAACCGCGCCACCGCTATCAAGGTCGTCATCGTGACTGAGCAGCCTCTCGTCAGCATCGCCATTCCAGCTTTCAATGCCGAGTTCTTTCGCGGCACCCTGGCCAGTGCGTTCGCCCAGGATTACCCGAACCTGGAAATCATCGTCTGCGATGACAGTGCCGACGGTGAGGTCGAGGCCATCTGCGAGGCTTTGAGCAAGGATGCCGAGGTGCGCTTGCGCTATGTGCGCAACCCGTTGCGCCTGGGTTTTGCGCGCAACCTGCAGGCTTGCCTGGCGCAGGCGAGCGGTGAACTGATCAAGTTTCTCTGCGACGACGACCTGCTGCTGGACAGTTGCATCAGCCGCCAGGCCAGGGTGCTGACGCAGTGGCAACAGGTCAGCATGGTCATCGCACAGCGGCTGATCTGTTCCGCTGATGACATCCTGCTGCCGTCCCGCGCACTCAATAGCGTGATCGCGCCGCAGAGCGCCGTGCTGATCGGCACGGACTTGCTGGCCAGTATTGCCGACAACGTGCCCAACCTGTTTGGTGGGCTGAGCCACGCGCTGTTCCGTCGCGCTCAGGTCGAGGATTTTCTGGCGCAGCTGGTGCTCGACGGCCAGGGCTTCGCGGCACGTCTGGACCTTGCCTTGTACGCCTGCCTGTTGCGCCGGGGGCACCTTGCCAGCCTGGAGCAGGTATTGAGTGTCGAGCGCATTCACGCCGGCCGGCTCAGCCATCATGTCAGCATGACCGAGGCCTACAAGGTCGAGACCGAGTGGCTGCAGCAGATGCTGGCGGCGCGCACCGGTGAGTCGGCGCCTGCCAACGGATGGGTGCGTTACCTGCCACTGGCTGCCTACACCGCCGAGCCCGATCAGGTCTGGGAAGAGTTCGATATCCGACGGTTCTACGCCGGGCAAGTGGCCAACTTCATACAGCAGGTCGGCAGCCACGCGCTGAGCTTTGCCGAGCTGTACAGCGAGTGGCTGGAATGTCGAAACCTGTCGGCCGGGCAACTGCGCTTGCTGCCCAAACGGATCGAGCAGTGGCCTGTTCAGCCCCGTATCGTGCCGATCGTG